>ENA-OQDC01001062-OQDC01001062.1-human-gut-metagenome-genome-assembly--contig:-NODE-1062-length-15578-cov-11.945699_pt1 | contig 15578 bp, 15 predicted proteins | sample MGYA00242770_ERZ504601 | MGnify/ENA primary metagenome ERZ504601 (study PRJEB26092, sample SAMD00036305) | human gut metagenome | host: Homo sapiens | study: EMG produced TPA metagenomics assembly of...
TCATCACTTTTCCACCAGGATAGTAACCGGCATGACTCATAGGAGAAAGAATTACTGTATCTACCTCTAATCCTGACTTTTTGGCATTGGTTTCATTGATACCTGTAGTGGCTGCTGTCATATCAAATACTTTGATAACGGAGCTTCCCTGACTGCCCAGGTAACGACTATCACCACCACAAATGTTATCCGCGATGATCCTGCCCTGTTTATTGGCAGGTCCCGCTAAAGAAATCAGCGCATCATCACCCGTAACATAATGTTTTACCTGAACTGCATCACCTGCTGCATAAATATCCGGTACAGAAGTTTCCATTCTGTCATTCACTACAATACTTCCCTTGATGCCAAGTTCCAGACCAGCTTCTTTTGCTAATGCTGTGTCTGGTGTGACTCCGATTGCTAGCACCACCATATCAGCCTGAAGGGATGGATTATCTTTTAATAAGATCTCCACTCCATTGTCTTTTCCTTTAAATCCTTCTACTGTATAGCCTAGTACCAGTTTTATTCCATGCTTTCTCATTTCATTATGGATCATGGATGCCATATCCGGGTCAAATGGATTCATCAGCTGCTTAGGTCGTTGGACAATCGTAACATCCATGCCAAGCTCCCTCAAATTTTCTGCCAGCTCTAAACCAATAAAACCGCCACCAGCCAACACAGCAGATTTTGGATGATTCTTATTAATATATTCCTTTATCAGAAAAGTATCTTCTACAGTACGAAGTGTAAATAGTTTATCAATACCTACTCCAGGAAGTCTCGGCTGTGTTGGCTTTGCACCTGGAGAAAGGATCAGCTTATCGTAATTTTCTTCAAATATTTCACCGTTTTCTAAATTCTTCACTGAAACAGTTTTACGTTCCGGATGTATGGAGATAACTTCATGATGAATTTTCATATTAATACGGAAGCGTTTAAAAAAGCTCTCAGGTGTCTGTAGTGTAAGTTCTTCCGGATCTGTGATCACGTCTCCAATATAATATGGAAGCCCACAATTCGCATAGGATATGTATCCGGATCTTTCAAACACAGTAATTTCTGCATGTTCATCCAGTCTTCGTATTCTTGCAGCAGCTGTAGCTCCTCCGGCTACACCTCCTACGATTATTACCTTCATCTTATTTTTCCACCTTTCCTGAATAAGCAGCAATGCCACCGATATTATTTACTTTAGAATATCCCATTCGTTGCAACAACCCTGTTGCTTGACGACTTCGGGCTCCGGAATAACAGTATACAAACAGTGGAATTTCTGTATTCTTCACTACTGAAACAACATTGTTAAGTTGTTGTAACGGTACATTTTTACTTTCTGGTATATGCCCTTCCTGATATTCCTGCGGAGTACGTACATCCAGCAGAACTGCACCAGCAGTCCTTTTATATTCCTCTATCCCTTGATTAATATTCGCCTGTTTAAGGAAATCAAAAAATCCCATTAGTGCACCTCCTCCTTAAAGCATTTCTAAAATTGCATTCTTAGGTCTCGCACCTGAAACCTGTTGTACGATCTTCCCATTCTTCATAACCACCAAAGTTGGGATACTCATAATACTAAATTCACTTGCCAGTTCAGGCTGCTCATCCACATTGATTTTACCAACTCTGATATCAGGGCGTTCACCTGCAATCTCCTCTATGATAGGAACCACCATACGACAAGGAGCACACCAAGGCGCCCAAAAATCCAAAAGGACAGGTTTATCAGAATTCATTACTTCACTCTGGAAATTATTTTTATTGATATTAATTGCAGTCATTTTATAATCCTCCCTATCATTTCTTTGTGGCTTTATTATAATCTGAATTTTATTTCTTTTCTGTGATGACATCACCATACCACATTGACTTAACTTCTTGCCATACCATCTACACTTAATATAACACCTGTAATGTAACTCGCCTCATCTGAAGCAAGAAACACAAACGCATTGGCAATGTCTTCTGGCTGTCCAAGACGACGCAATGGAATTCTTTCAATCATAGGTTCGATAACTTCCTTTGGCACGGCCTTCATCATATCAGTTTCTGTAATCCCAGGTGCAACAGCATTAACACGAATACCTTTAGGTCCTAGTTCTCTTGCTAATGATACAGTCAATCCGTTTACTGCAAACTTCGATGCCGGATAAGCAAACCCACTTGGCTGTCCCGAAATACTCACCATGGAAGAAGTTGAGAGAATGACCCCCTTGCCTCTTGCCACCATACATTCTGCTGCTACACGAGTAGTCTCACTTCTCCAGTTCTTCTGCTATTTTCTTGACCTGTTTCCCCATAATAAAATAATCGCTCACGATTTTCTTTTCTTTCTCTGTCAGATCTCAGTTGTGATATCCTGATTGGTCTAGGGAAACAGTCGTTATGATTGCTCATACCTTACCAATCATTCAAGAAGCCGATCAGTTGTTGTCGTAGATGAACACGGAATTGCAGAATGTCCACTTTTTTATTCTCACTTGTCCAACCTCTACTCCATGTGATTCTGCCATGTTCGATAGAAATGAAATAGTTGTAGCATTTTGTAATCAACTCAGAATCATAGGTAATATGTAGCTACACATTTTCCACTCCTTCCGCATAAAATATGAATTGACAGGAAGTTCCTAATCATTTAATATTGTATTTATAGTTAGTGTCAACCAACTATAAGAAGAAAGCAATATGGACAACTTTTTAATTGCATTTTTATTAACATTAATTGCAGGGCTTTGTACGGGTATAGGAAGCTGTATCGCTTTTTTTGCCAAACATACCAATCGGAAATTTCTCTCTGTCAGTTTGGGATTTTCAGCAGGTGTTATGATTTATGTTTCCATGATTGAAATTTTTGCAGAAGCGCAGGATTCTCTGACCTCTTTTCTGGGAGAAAAGACCGGAAGCTGGATAACCGTTCTTGCATTTTTTGGCGGCATGCTCCTGATCGGAGTGATTGATAAACTGATACCGGAAGAGGAAAATCCCCATGAAGTTAAAACAGTTGAAGATACAGAAGTCTACAAAAACAAAAAATTAATGCGTATGGGATTGTTTACGGCACTGACAATTGCAATTCACAATTTTCCTGAAGGACTGGCGACCTTTGTTTCCGCACTTCAGAATCCCGCTATTGCAGTCCCTATCGTTGCGGCCATCGCAATCCACAATATTCCCGAGGGAATTGCCGTATCCATTCCAATCTATCAGTCTACCGGTTCTAAAATAAAAGCTTTCCGCTACTCTTTCCTGTCCGGCCTGGCAGCGCCTGTCGGCGCACTGGTGGGATGGCTGATCCTGATGCCCGTCATGAACGATGTCGTGTTTGGAATCATATTTGCAGTCGTTGCCGGTATCATGGTTTTTATTTCCTTTGACGAGCTTCTGCCTGCAGCCAGAGAATACGGCGAACATTATTATTATTTATCACTATATGGTCTTATAGCAGGTATGGCTGTAATGGGAATCAGTCTTCTATTATTCCTTTGATGCATGTATAGTAAGAGCCGGCTCAATCGAGCCGGCCCATACAAGTCTTATTAATTTCTTCTCTGTTTTGTTCGTGTCTAACTTGAATTTGAAAACCACGATTTTATTTACATTTCATCCCAGATTTTGTGCAAAGCACGAATTCTGCCGTGTTTTTAATCAAGATTGTGAACGAGCATCGCGAGTTTCACAATTACCTGATTTATCTTTAAAATCAGAAGAAATCGACATTAACTGATTTCCCCCTTACCCAGTTTATACTTGGAGAAATTCAAGAATTTCTTGTTTTGTCCAATGATTAAATCCTATCTTCTCCAACGTACGTCCTGTTTTACGATAGTCTACATCGTTATAGAGATTCGCTAAAGTAATTAATGCTTCAGCAGCTGGAACTTGAACACCGCAGATTTTAGCCAATTCACAGAAAGGAACAAATAAATATGGAATATCTTCTGTAATATAACGATTTTTTGAATTAGCAGGAGCATTTTTGATTTTTCCATGTGCACTTGAGCCTCTGTTAAATTCATAAATAGAAGAGCAATCACTTGCATAAAGAGCATTCATTGCCTCTAATTCGGTACGTAGATGCAAATGCAGGCTTTCTCCAACAGTTAATCGTTCCCTATCCAAGGCATCCTCCACTTTTGCAATGGATGGAGAACAGCAGTCACGATAAAAGTTGTATCCACCTTCAAAGTTCTCCAATAATCCCATATTTAAAATCGTAAAAAGCGGATGTGCGCCAAAATTAATATTTTCTAAAGCTGCTACTACCGGATTCTCCAAAATTTCAACAGGAGTCGGGAAAATTCCCCTCACAAATTTTATCATATCCTCTGTTTGCTTCGCCTTTGGAAAAATACTCAATGGCATAAATTCTTTTACACCCATAATAGAAATCGTTCCGGCATCAACAGCACGAGTAGCCCATGGCAAACTGATAGTATCAATAAAAGTAATATCTGTTTCACGCTTGTCAGAATTTTGTAGCATCTTATTCAATACAAGACCACCATAATTTCCAGGGATAATAAAAATTTTCATTCCATCTTTTACATATGGAAGCATGGCTGAAAACATAATTTCCTGTGCAAAAGACGGACAAACCATCATAAACGTGTCTGAAAATCCCATTGCTTTTTCAATGTCTGTTGTAGCCAAAGCAATTTTTTCGACTCCCGGGAACAGCATTTTCATGCCATTATCCTCTGATAACGCTGTAATGCCACCTTTTTCTTCAACTGCATTTACTTGTGCCGGGAATTTTGGAGAGTCATAAATACAAACCTCATTTCCATTCTTCGCCAAAACATACGCTGCAGTAAGACCACCATTTCCCGCTCCAATTACAGTAACTTTCATCATTCATTTCCTCCATTTCTTTCTTTAATATGCATCCTTAAAAAAATATACATCCAACAGTAAGCACGCTACAGGTAATCGCAATAATACCAAAGAAAAACGGTAATATATGCTTCAACCATCTTTCGTATGGAACATTTGCAAGTGTCAGTGCTCCAATTAGCACAGCCTGCGTAGGCGAAATAAAGTTCATCGTTTCGCTTCCCGCCTGACATGCCATTACAATAAATTCACGTCCTACATTCAAAAAATCTCCTAGCGGTGCTAAAATAGGGATTGTTGCAGTATGTAAGCCTGAAGAAGACGGAATTAACAATGACATTGGAATATATAAAATATATGCAATGGCAGGAAAAATCACACCTGAAATGTTAGATAGCAGCATTTCTCCATAATGCAGAACAGTATCTATGATTAATCCTTCTGTCATAATCACGGACAATCCTTTTGCAACTCCCAAAATCAATGCGACGCTCAAAATATCTTTCGCCCCATAAATAAAAAGATCTACTATTTTCTTTTCATTAAATCCATATACAATTCCTATTAAAACAGCACCTGCTAAAAATAGCATGGTCATTTCTGTAAAGAACCAATCTCCTAAAGGAATGCTGTGACCTAAAATACTGCCCAAAATAGGAATGCCTGTCAAAAATTCATGAAAATCTTCGAAAATGTGAACTCCAAATTTACTTCCCCATGGAATAATTGCAATAATCATCAGCAAAAACATACATCCAAATATTGTAATAACTTTCTTTCGTTTTGGAGTAAATTCTATAATCTCGTTCGTATTGCTTTTTTTCAAAGGGCGCATTTGTAATATCTCGAATATCATAAACAATAGATTTTGTAGGATCCTTTCGAACCTTCTCCGCATAACGCATAACAAAAAAAACTGCAAATATAAAACAAGCTATAAATAGCACCAATCTCGTAAGAATACCATCTCCCAAAGAAATCCCTGCTATGTTTGAACCAATTCCTACTGAAAAAGGATTAGAAATACCTCCTACAATTCCTACTCCGGCACCCAAAAATACTACCATAATACCTGTTACAACATCGTATCCTGCCGTTAAAAGAACAGGTATTAGTATGGGATAAAATGCAATGGTTTCTTCTGCCATACCATAAGTGGTTCCACCAATTGCACAAATTCCCATTACTATTGGTATTAACATTTTTTCTCTTCCCTTTGATTTTACAACCACCTTAGAAAGAGCTGCATCAATAGCCTTTGTCTCAAATAGAACACCAAGACAGCCGCCCAAAACCAAAACAAACAGAATGATATCTATAGCACCTCTGAAGCCTTCTATGGGAGCTTTTAAGATATCCCATAATCCCTGTGGATTCGATGTGACAACCTGATAAGTTCCTGCTACTGGCATTCCTTCTTTATATTCATACTGTCCTGCTGGAATGATAAATGTCAAAACAGCAACTGCAATGGTCAGTATGATAATGGTTGTAAATGAAGTGGGCATTTTAAATTTTTTACACTTTTTCCTTTTCTTCATATTTCTAACCTCCTTATAGTGTAATTGTACTTAAGGATTTTGTGAAAAACGTGCATATTCCCTATGAAATTGTATTGAATTATGTTAAAATGTATAATTAAGGAATTAGCACAATAACACAAGGTGGTTTTATATATGAAATGGATATGTATCGTAGAAGATGAACCGGATTTGAACCGTTTAATGCAATTTTATCTTGAAAAGGAAGGTTATTCCGTGATATCTTGTAGTACCTTTGCTGAAGCACGACAGCAATTAAATTCTGATATTTCTGTTTGGGTTGTGGATATTATGCTTCCAGACGGAAGTGGACTTGATATTTTAAAATTATTAAAGGCACAAAATTCCAATGTCTCCGTAATTATTATCTCAGCGAAAGGAGACCGTTTTGATCGCGTTTCTGGATTTGAACTAGGATGTGATGATTATATTGCGAAACCTTTTCTTCCCGCAGAACTTATTTTTCGCATAAAGAAACTTTTACAGCAAAAGCAAAGCACAGAAAAACAAAATAACAATATTGTCTCTCTTGGATGCTACGAAATATATTTATCTCGCCGAATTGTGTTAAATTCTGGTGAAAAAGTAGATATTACCAGCCGTGAATTTGATATTATCCTTTTTTTTCTCCGCCACAAAGGACAGGCCGTTTCACGGGAACAGCTTCTTCAGGATGTCTGGTCAGATGAATACTTTGGAAGTGACAGAATTGTCGATAATTACATAAAAAATATCAGGCGCAAGCTACCGAAACTGCAAATTGAAACTATTTACGGCTACGGATACCGTTATAACTAATGAAAAAATTACAAGGATTTCGAAAACGGATGCTCATTAGCTCCGCATTTTTCATACTTATTGTTACACTTTTATGTCTTGGAGTTGTATATTATTGGTCATTTTTTCACTTTAGTCATTTATTTGAAGATCGTGTTATTGATCAACTTACCTTCCAAAAAAATCAGGATATGGGAATCAAAAACGAATGGATTTTAGGTGTTACCACTGACAGCATTGATGTGGTAGAGGGGATTCATGGTGCAAAAGTAGCTCAACAAATTCAAGAGCATGCTCATGAACAAGAAGAAGTCAAAGAGTTATATCGAGAAACAATTGATGAAAAACATCTTTTGTATACTATAGAATTAAATACCAAAAATGGAGAAACACTATACAAATACTCTATTATCAAAGATATTTATACAGAGACTTTTCCTCAAATAGCTACCTTCCTGTTTGTATTTGCAATTATTATTGTTGGAATATCGTTCATATATTCCAATAGTTTAAGTCGTGACTTTTATAAAGGAATTTCCCGATTACGTAGTTATTCAAAAGAAATTGCTCAAGGGAAGCATATAGCACCTATTGATATTGAAACCTGCGATCAGGAATTTCGAGCACTTGCAGAAGATTTAGAAATTATGAGGTGTTCTTTAGAAAAAAATGATGAAAATCGACAGCAAGTTCTCCAATATATTTCTCATGAATTAAAAACACCGCTTATGATTATTGAGGGATATGTAAGCTCTGCTTTAGACGGATACTATCCAAAAGGGACTCTTGAGGAGTCTTTAAACACCATTCTTATGCAATCTGATAGAATAAAGGAACGTGTTCAAGATCTTCTTATGATTGTCCACTTAACCTCATTAGATGCATCTGAAGATTTGCAGGAAATTGCAATTCTTCCTTGTATTCAAGAAATAGTTGCACTTTTGGGTAACGATTCTCATATTAAACACTGGAATATCGATATAAAACCAGATCTGACTGTATATGGAAGCTGCGAGCACATCAGGATTCTGTTTGAGAATCTTATTTCTAACCAAGTAAAATACGGAGATTCTGTTTCTGTAATTTCTCAATCAGAAACCAAGACTCATCATATTATTAAATTTTACAATGATGGTTCACAGATACCAGAAAAAATCCAGCAGGAGCTTTTTAAACCCTTTGTTAAGGGAAGTTCACAAGGCAGTGGTTTGGGTCTTCCTATTTGCCAACGGATTATGGAACAGTTGCATGGTAACATCCGGTTAGAACCTTCTTCAGAAGGAACTGTTTTTATTTTAGAATTTCCTAAAACAGTTCTTCGATAACTTCTATAAAATTATTATACGGAATAGAATATCTGGAATTTCTGAAGATTTGAGTTTGCTGACTGCGGCACACAATCTCAAAGAAATAATATCCCAGGTACCGAAGTGCTGCCTACATGCAATTTTATAACTGTTATATATAAAGCAAGGGCGAAAAGCTGATTTTATTCAAGCCTTTCGCCCATTCTTATCATTATAGAAGATCTTATTTACAGACTTTTCTTCATAGTCTCTGTTAATCCGTCTCAAACCTCAAAATATCATGAGTTGTATCAGCTCTGACATTTAATAATCTTACCGCAAATGATTCAATCTTTCTTTGGTCTCTAATCTTTTTTCCCACATTTCCTGTTCAGTCTGATATCCGCGCGCTCCCTCCTGATCCTTTGTATATTTTTGACCAAAAAGCAAATCCAGGATATGTACAGCATCTTTTCCAGCCGCCTGCATGGTTCCTCTGCAGGATCCGCAATACGTTACAATATTGTGCTGATCAAAGTCATTCGCTCTTCTTGTATAAACACGCTCATATAATTCCGGATTTGAACTGCATACCATACCGCCAACACCACAACATCTGGTGTTTTTGCCGTTTCGTTCTATTTCTGTCCAGTTATAACCCAGTTCATCCAAAACCCATCTCACACTCTCGTGATGAGATGTCTCATCTCGAGTTACACAGGAATCATGAATGTTGAAAACTACGTCAGAGCCTTTTCCGATTCCTCTTGCTGTTTCCGGAATACCGATCAGATTCTTCATCAGATCCCAATATGCGATCACTTTCTGATTTTTAGCAGTTTCTTTAAATACTTTGTAACAGGAAGGACATACTGTTATGATCACTTCTGCTCCCATATCATCTAAAATATCAATAGCTTTTTTATTTCGTTCCTCAAACTTTTCTGTTTCGCCAATAAAGCGGGTGACTTTTCCACAACATTGTAATAATGCGCCTACATTTTCATGTCCCAGACATTCTTTAAGGTGTTTCACAATGTTTTCTACTCCCTTTGGAGAGTATGCAGACACGGTACATCCAGGAACAAAAACATATTTTGTTTTCTGCTTCTTATGTACTTCTTTTTTCTGCAAACTGCCATCTACTCTGGTACAGTATTCGTCTCCACACTCCTTTTCCTGCGTACGATCACTCTCTTTTAAGATTTCCAACGGGACAAGACCGTTATTTTTCTCTGCATAATCTTCTTTTAGCGCCGTGAATATTCCCTTCATGTTAAATTCTTTCGGGCACTTCAGTGTACATTGACTGCACTCATTACAGGAATATGCAATCATATGATCCAGATTTTCATATCCCTCCTCCAGATACTTTTTAAATAAAGATTTCGGGCACTCTGTGTAATCATTCAGCATGATACATTCTTTCATACAGAGCTTACACTCGCACTGTCTGCACCTGGCGGCTTCTCTTTCTGCTTCTTCTTTTGTATATCCCAGAGCCACCTCATCAAAAGAATGAATTCTCTTCTTTGGATCCAGCTCCTGCATATCTTCTCTTTGACCGGTAATCGCATCCCAGTCAACCGGCATTTGCAATTTTGTTTCATATGTCCAGGTGTCTTTTAATTCTCTTCCGAACCGCAGGTCTTCTCCTCTCAAAAATCGAATTACAGATTGAGCAGCTCTTCTTCCGGTTGCAAGAGCCTGAATAGCAATCACAGATTCACCGGAAGCATCTCCTGCAACAAAAATCTTTTCGTTCTTTGTTGACTGCAATGTATCCTTGTCACAGGCGAAGGTAGAATTAGGACGCTGTTCCAAAATCTCCCCTGCAAATTCAGCTTCCACTCCCTGTCCAATGGCAAAGACAATGGTATCCACCTTCAGTTCCCTTGTATCCTCTTCATCATATGTAGGAGCAAACCTTCCGTTTTCGTCAAACATAGATAAACATTTTTTAAGTGTAACACCAGATACCCTGCCATTTTCGTCTGTATGAATTCTCTGGATAGCCTGAGCATGATTAAATTTTACTCCCTCTGCCAGTGCCCCTTTTATTTCGTGATTTGAAGAAGCCATGGTATCATAACTGTCCTCAAGACAGACAGAGTAAACTTTTTCTGCTGCGTTAAGACGCCGTGCAGTTCTCGCGCAGTCCATGGCCACATCTCCGCCACCTACAACAAGAACAACTTTTCCGGATTCTTTCACATCTTGAGTCATGGCAGCTTCCTTCAGAAATCCCGCAGCACTGAAAATTCCTTTTGCATCCCAGTGATCCAGGCTTGTGTCAACACGCCCCTGCTGTTTTCCCACTGCAACAATGACACTGTCAAAATTTTCCAGTATTTCACTAAACGGTTTATTCTTTCCGATTTCACAATTTAATTCAAATTTTACCCCCAGATGATCCAGGTAGCTGATCTCTCGTTCCAGAATTGTTCTTGGAAGACGATATGCCGGAATGCCAATTCTAAGCATGCCTCCTCTTACAGGCATTTTTTCAAACACAGTAACCTGACAGCCTTCTTTTCTCAGTTCCAATGCTGCCTGCAATCCAGATGGTCCGGCACCGATCACTGCTACTTTTTTCTCATTTTCGTCCTTACAGGAAAGATTCCAGTCTTCTTCTCGGTCAAAATGATCTGCTGCATATCTTTTTAAGGACGCAATCGCCATAGGGCTCTTCCCTTCGTTCCATTTGCATTTTCCTTCGCAAGGATGCGCACAGATTCTTCCCAGAGTTCCCGGTAAAAATAGCTGGTCTCGGATAACTTTTATTGCCTCTTCTCCTTTTCCTTCCCGGATTAATCGAATATATTCTTTTACATTTGTGTGCATAGGACACGTTGCAACACATGCAGCTGTTTCTTCTCCCATGCAGTGTTCTGCAATTTCTTTCATATTATCAATTACGCTCTGCTTTAACATAATATACCTCCTCGTTTCTTACTTCTGCTTCTTATTTGATATATTTTTCTTCCATGTTTTCGGATCAATCGCAAAAACAAACACACCTGCAACGATAACCACTCCCCATATTGCAAGCCACAATGAGATTTTACTTCCAAATAATACTGCACTGAATATAATTGTCCAAAGAGCGGCCGTGCTGTTTAATGCAGTTCCCATAGCACACCCCACTAAGTCCACTGCTTTATACCAAGATAAATACGTAATCGCTCCTAAAATTGCAATCATTGCATATCTCACTACCAGACCTGATGTCACAATTTCCTTTGCCATCGGATATCCCTGAATTGCCGGAAGAACTACCAGTGCATAGGCAATCATCGAAATAAAATATCTCAGGCAAAGACATTGCTGTGGTGTTGCTTCCACATGATCCTCTCCCTTACTGTATTTCATGACAAATCCTATGATAACTCCCTCGGAAGCCCATCCGAATACTGCAATAACTGCAAATAGAATTCCTTTCAGAAAAGTATCCGGAATATCTCCCGTCGGACGGAAACCCAGCATAAACGAGCCTGTCAGGCTAATCGCTATTCCCGTAACTGCCCGAAGGGATAAACGTTCTTTCAGAATCAGATAAGACAATATCGCGCCAACGCCCGGATAAACTACAGAAATACTGGAAGCATATGGTGCTGTTGCATACTTGATAGCCAGCAGATATGCACTCATTCCGATTGGAGAACCAACCAGAGCCGCAATTGCTGTTGCCTTCCCTTTTTTCGTTGTAAACAGCAGCTTAAATACCTGTTTCAGTTGTTTGTGATACAGCAGGACCACTGCAACCCATAGAAAGCAGAAGCTTTCATGAAAAAAAGCTGTCACTAACGGAGAATACAGAAAGCTTTTTTCTGAAATCCCCTTAGAAAATGCATAGGCAGAATCCGTAAAAATCGAATTCAGTCCAAGTCTCCCCATTAATACACCGTCCAGTCCCCATGCAATTCCTACCAGAATACCTAACAATAATCCTTTCCTTAATTTCTTTTCTGTGTCCATTTTACCTTCTCCTTTTTTTCTTTTTGCACGAAAATACACACCCTGTTTATTTGGACATAAGGTGTGTATTTCTTTGTTTGTTATTATTTTAACTTATTATTCTTATTTGTGAAGAAGGCACTTTTTAGTATGAAACGCACTTTTTGGTAGGATATGAGACAAAAAAATTATTCATCATCTTTATTTTTATGATATTCCTTCACATACTGCTTTCCCCAGTGATCCATGGCTTCCATGATGGGAATCAGTTCTTTACCTATTTCTGTCAGTGAATATTCCACCATTGGCGGTACAGTAGGATAAGTTTTTCTGGAAATAATTCCATACTTCTCCAATTCTCTTAACTGCTGTGTTAACATTTTTTGAGTGATCGAAGGAATCTGCTTTCTGAATTCATTGTACCGGATAATCCCCTTTTGATGAAGATTCCATATAAGAAGTGCCTTCCACTTTCCGCTCAGTATTTCCACAGTCAGTTCGATCTCACACTGATAATTAGAACAGCTGATCTTGTTTCCTCTAGCATCTGGCATTTTTTTACCTCCAAAAGATTTTCTGTATCCTATTATACTATCTTATCTTTGAGATTTCATCATAAAATTATTTATATGGTTAATTACCTCTCACTATCTTCATTTACACGGTATTATCCGATATAACGAGTTCCGTAAACTTATTCACGGCATCACGCAGAAAATGCTGACTTAGCAATTAAAGGAACTGAAAAAGTACGGAATTGTATCTCGTACCGTTCATCCTACGATACCGCCTACGACGGAATACCAGCTTACAGAACTTGGCAACGAGCTGATTCCCATTATGAGTGCCATGGATCAGTGGGGGAAAAAATATGTGCGGCTTTATCAGGAGGAGCAGACCCAAAAATAAGTATTCATGAAAAATCCTTGCAGCACAACAATTCCTACCTTTTGGTAATTAGGATACCCAAAAGTGCCTTCTTTTCAAATGCACTGTCCTTTGCTAAGATGTGAAATGAAAGCGGGGGCAACGCCCCTACGAAATAGAATTTGAAAAGGAGCTATTGATATGCAGAGATTTACTATTCCTAGAGACCTTTACTTTGGTGATAACGCCATTGAATATCTGGCAACTGTCAAGGGAACAAAGGCTTTCATCGTCTACGGTTCCAACCGTCTGGAGTCCGATGGTGTGATTGGAAAGATGCAGGATTACCTGAAGCAGGCCGGCATCGAATCCACTACTTTCTCTGGCGTTGAGCACGATCCTTCTGTTACAACTGTCCGAGAGGGCGTTCGCCAGATGAACGAGTTCCAGCCCGATCTGATCATCGCTATCGGCGGCGGTTCTCCCATTGATGCAGCCAAGGCCATGTGGATCTTCTATGAGCATCCCGATTTCACCTTTGAAGAAGCTGCAAAGCCCTTCAACCTGCCTGAAATGCGTAACAAGGCACATTTCATTGCCATTTCCACCACTAGCGGCACCGCTACTGAAGTGACCTCTTTCTCCGTCATTACGGATAACGAAACTGGCATCAAGTATCCGATTGCCGATTACAACATCACTCCTGATGTGGCTATTCTGGACACCACTCTGGTAGAAAAGATGCCTCAGAAGCTGGTGGCCAATACCGGCATGGATGCTCTGACTCACGCTCTGGAGGCTTATGTTTCTACCGTTGCAAATCCCTTTACCGATGCACTGGCTATGCGCTCTATCGAGATGATTGTCAAGAATCTGGTGAAGTCTTACAATGGAGACATGGAGGCTCGCAAGCAGATGCATCTGGCTCAGAACCTGGCTGGTATGTCTTTCTCCAATGCCATCTTGGGCATTGCACACTCCATGGCACATAAGTCCGGTGCTATTCTGGATGTACCTCACGGTCTGGCAAATGCCATCTACCTGCCCAATACTGTACTCTTTAACAGCAAGAATGCAGTCGCAGGCAGCCGTTATACAGAGATTGCACAGCGGATTGGTCTGAATGGCAATAATGAGCAGGAGCTTGTCACTGCTCTGGTCGATCAGATCAAGAAGATGCGCAGCGAGCTTGGCATGGCCGGTTCCTTGAAGGAGTTCGGTATTGACGAGGAAGTCTTTATGTCCAAGGTTGACAACATGGCAGTCACTGCTGTGGCAGACCCCTGCACCAGCACCAACCCCAGAGAAATCACCTCTGAAGAGATGAAGGCTCTCTACATTGCCGCTTACAACGGTGAAGACATTGCGTTCTAATACGTGATTTCATCTTCTGTGCTGCGGTTCTAAACAAATCATTTTCAGCAATGATGGAATCGGATGAACCGATCCCATCATTTGCTTCTGTCTGGGAAAGTCTTTATATTCGTCTGGAAACGAACAATAAAACGACATATCATGTAGGAGGACATATGCAATGGATGCCATTTATGTTTCTGGCGGAAAAGTAGGCTATCTTATTGAGGTACAGCCAAAAGTACTAAAGAATTTGGTGGATGCTCAATATGCGGAATTTACGAAATGATAAGAAAGGATATGAGTATATGCGATTTCAGGAATTAGCGGAAAAAAGATATTCTTGTCGAAACTTTTCTCAGCGAAAGGTAGAGAAAGAACTGGTAGATAAAATCATCAAAGCAGGAATTACCGCCCCAACAGCAGTCAATACCCAGCCGGTTAAGATCTTCTGGCTCAACTCGGAGAAAGCAAGAAAAAATATCCGGCAGGTATGCAACTATACCTTTGGGGCAGATACTTTTCTTGTTGTCGGTTACAAAGAAGCTGAGGGTTGGGTTCGCTCGTTTGACCAGCGGAATTTTGCAGATATTGATGCTGGTATTATTGCAACACACATGATGCTGGAAATCGAAGATTTGGGGCTCAGCACTACCTGGGTTGGGTATTTTGATGCGCCCCGTTTACAATCTCTGTACCCGGAAATGAAAGAGTATCATTTAATTGCGCTGTTTCCCATCGGCTATGCCGCAGAGGATGCTGCGCCCTCGGATCGACATTTTAAGCGAAAAAAAACCGAAGAAATCGTTAAGATTCTTTGAACAAGAGCCTAAAGAATCTTAACCAGAAGTGACATGCTCTCGCCACTTAAATCTTACAGATTTTGAAGTGGGAGCTTCCTGCTCAATTGCCCTTCAGGGCAAAGCTAAAACAGGCTATCCCCGCGTGTCCCGCGGTTCTTTTTTATCCGGTTACG
>ENA-OQDC01001063-OQDC01001063.1-human-gut-metagenome-genome-assembly--contig:-NODE-1063-length-15536-cov-3.882601_pt1 | contig 15536 bp, 17 predicted proteins | sample MGYA00242770_ERZ504601 | MGnify/ENA primary metagenome ERZ504601 (study PRJEB26092, sample SAMD00036305) | human gut metagenome | host: Homo sapiens | study: EMG produced TPA metagenomics assembly of...
TGTCCTTCTATCTCACCTATTATTGTAATTAGCTTAATCTTCTTTCCATTTTTATCCTCAAGCACAACCTGTCCATCTTTATTATCACTATCTTCACTCATATATGTGCTGACTCCTTTACAATATTCCTGACCTTTCATAAAAATCCTGGCCTGTACAATACTATGTCAGCACACCCCAGAACACTTCTTATAAAGAATGTACTGACTTATCATCTTATAATATTGCCAATATTGTAAATATTATGCCAAATATTCTGTATCCATAAATATTTATTTTATAATTATCTGGAACCGGTCTATCTTCCTGCCTATAATGCCTGCATAACCGTCCTGTCCATTGTCTGTTTCATTGTCTGTCTGATAAGAATAATAATCCATATTCTTTCTGCTTACCCTGTAATACGCATAATGATATCTTCCGTCTTTTAATGTTGCATATGGTGTCGCTTCATTTATAAGCAATGATGCCGGTGTATAATAATACACTTCAACCGCCTCAATCTCAGCTCCATTTCCTGCATAACCATTATAATAGTCATTAATATCTGAATTTCTGCTGTCAACATATGAAAGCCACCTGCCACCGGCATATACTCTGTATACAGCATAACCTTTATCAGTTGATAAGGTTATTCCAGTTATTCCAGTCCCCTGTATTCCTGCATAATCTTCATCATTAACTACCTCAGGAAGCCAGTAACTGCCTCTAATCTGTGCCCTGTAGATTACATTTACATTGGTATCAACATTTACTGCTTCAATTGCAGAACTTCCAGCAGCTTTATCTATACGTTCTATATTCTCTCCGTTATCGTCTGTATCTGGTCTATCTTTAAATGGTGAGCTGTAATCTGCATAAAATATATTGCCATCAAATTCGTGCCCATCTATTAAGTATGCTCCAAACTGCCACATCATACAATCCATACCAGGTTCTTCTATACCCCAGTGTGCAAGCCACATATTAAAACCTCTGGTATTCGCAAGCCGCTCCAAATTCAGTACATTTTTATAATAATTATAGTTAGCATATACGCCTGTCGTATAGCCTTCTTTATCCATAGCTTCAATAAATTGTATACAAAAATCCGTTAAAAGCTCACCATCTTTGTATACATCAAGTCCATTACTCTCCTTGTATCCGTCTGCATCTTCCATATCAAACCATACGCCACGGACAGGACTTCGCCCCTGCAACATTCTTAGTGTATGATTAATCTCAGATGTCACTTCATCACTTGTAAGTGCATAACTGTATATATATACACCATAAGGTATTCCAAGCCGCTCACATTCATTCATATTACGGATTGCCTGCTTATCATCTTGTCCTTCAATATCATTACCATAACCAATTCTTATTATGACACCTTCTACATGCTCCTCTATCCTGTTCCAGTCTATCAGACCATCGTGACTGCTTACATCTATCACAACTGCACTTACATTAAACACGCTTATGGTAATCATTATTATACTAAGAACAAGCGATACAACAATAGCTGTTAAATGTGTACTTCTGCCCTGTGCTTTATTATTGTCCTTCTTGCTATGTGTAAATTTCGGACTTTTTATCATAAGACATACCACCTCCTTTATATACATATAAAGGATATACCTTGTGTAAGAATACATCTTTAAGCAAGATATATCCTTAATATATGTTATTCTTAAAGGAAGGCTTCGTGCCTGTTAATCAGTCTATATATTCTCTGTTAATTCCACTCTTTATCTCAAGCAGCTTCTCAAATACTTCTTTATTATCAAGTACAATTATGCACAGCTTATCTCTTGCTCTTGTAACCCCCTGATACAGAAGCTTTTCTAATATATCATCAGTATTGTCTTCTACATCAGCAACTAATTCCCCGTACTCGTTATAACGGAATTTGCCATCTATAACTGTAAGCACCTTATCGAATTCTTTTCCTATATAACGGTAGGCATTGAACTGCCTTGTCTTATATCTTTCATTAATATCTTTATATGACTTCTCATAATCTATGTAAATGTACTGCTTTGCCCTGTAATATGCTTTAAGCGTTTTTAAATTCATTAATACTGTTAGCATAGGCAATTGTTACACAATCATACTCATAGACCCCTGCCGTGCTTGGTTAAGGTCAAATAAATTACGCACAAATTCCGCAAGTTCTGGATTGGTTCTTATCTTATCTGAAAGAAAATATTTTTCTTCTGATAATTGTTCTATTCTTTTGTCCATTGCCCTTAACTGTTCATGCCTTGATAATACCTGGTCACAGTCATAGAACATAATAATCCTGCCGGCATTACATTCCTTAAGCCACTCAAACTGGTCATCGTGCATTCGCTGTGTTTCATCTACAAGCACATAATCATAATCTTTGATATTATCTTCATTGACAAATTCTTTAGAGGTTATTATTGTAGTGTTACTAATGGTATTCTGCAATATATCTATATTAGGTGTCCTTCTGCCAAAGTGTATTATACATTTAGATAGTTCTTTTGGAAGCTTGCGCACTGTATCATACAGAAGAAGTGTCTTTCCTGTTCCAGCTTCACCCTTTATTGAATAATATCTTACTTCACTATTATTAATAAGGCTGTTAAGGAACTTCCTGCTCATAGCCTCCTGCTGGTTCGTAAGAAAATACTGGTGTCTTGCAAACCTTTCTGGTGCATTAACTGGCGATATAAGATAGTCTTTAGCTTTGAACAGACTTTCAATATTGTATTTCATACACTTCTTTATCATTCTTATATCAGCCACAAGCTCTGTAAAATCAGCCATAACAAGTGTATATGTACCATCACTAAGTTCTAATCTATATAATGTATTGGTATTTAGAATAAATGTATACGAATATATATTAGTAGTTACTGGACTAAGGTAATATCTGTTTCTTACAAGCTGCTGCTTTATTCTGTCCTCTCCTACATCTTCACTTTTAAGTTCTATATTAAGAATACTTTTTCTGTTAGATGAAATCTTTAACAAATCAAATTCTTTGCTTATATGTGCAATCGTATATGAATAGAAATAGTTATCCAGATCCTCTAACCCTGCACCAGCTTTAATCAATTCCCTTACAAGAATAATAAGTGACTCTTTCCTCTCTTATCCTTGTCCTCTGAAAATTCTTTTCCTCCCCCGACAAAATATATTCATACTCAGCAAAATCCTCATTATCACTAACTCTTGTGAGATTATAAATATTAATCGAGTTCATACACTCACCTGCCTTTATAGTAAAATAGAGCATACTATACTTTATAATATGTATGCTCTATCAACTCCGGCACTATAGTATATATTAACACTCTCCAATATCCAATAATTATATAACTATCGCGATATTGTAATAGCAATATTAATATTAACACTATATTACGCCGCTATATATTCTACTGTCTGTATCCGTTAGGATTATGGCTCTGCCAGTTCCAACTGTCTTTACACATATCTTCAAGTGTCTTCTTAGCTTCCCAGCCTAGAACCTTAGCCGCTTTAGAGGCATCAGCCCACGAATCAGGTAAATCTCCCGGTCTTCTGTCACCAATCACATAATTAATCTTAACACCTGTTGAACTTTCAAATGCATTAACTATCTCAAGTACACTGTAAGGAGTTCCCGTTCCTAAGTTAATATCTCAACACCCTTATGTGACTGTGCATATTCAACAGCCTTAAGATGTCCGCAGGCAAGGTCCACAACGTGTATATAATCTCTTCTACAAGTACCGTCTGGTGTATCGTAATCTCCGCCAAATATTGTAAGCTGCTCTCTTCTTCCTGCCGCAACCTGTGATACATAAGGCATAAGATTATTAGGAATTCCCTGTGGGTCTTCTCCAATCTTACCTGATGGATGTGCTCCAATTGGATTGAAATAACGAAGAAGTATAACTGTAAGCTCTGAATCTGCATTAGCACAATCTGTAAGAATCTGCTCCATCATAGCCTTAGTCCATCCATATGGATTAGAGCATGCACCTCTTGGCATAGTTTCAACATATGGAGGCTTCTGTTCTCCATATACTGTCGCTGAAGATGAGAATACAATCTTCTTAACTCCTGCTTCTTTCATACACTCAAGAAGTGTAAGTGTTGTATCAATATTGTTACGGTAATACTTGGCTGGAAGTCTTGTTGACTCACCAACTGCCTTAAGACCAGCAAAATGTATTACACAATCAATCTTATTATCAGCAAATATCTTAGTCATAGCTTCTTTGTCTTTAACATCAGCCTCATAAGATACAATACTTTTTTCCAGTTATCTCTTCCACTCTCTTTATAGATTCAGGACAACTGTTACTGTAATCATCAACTATAACAACATCATGTCCTGCATTAAGTAATTCAACTGCTGTATGTGAACCTATATATCCAGCTCCACCTGCTAATAAAACAACCATATGTACCTCCCAATCTTTCTTTGTAATTATTATAACATACCTAAGCCAGTAATCAATGTCAAGAAACAACTATATATGTATTTTTTTACTGTTTCTAATGCTTCTTTAAATATCTTTCTTTGAAGCAGCCTTGTATTATCCTCAAACTGCTCTTTCAGTTCATCTGCCTTATTAATATCTCCCAGCCTGACATACATATTATAATCAACTGCAATATTATAACATTCTACAACGTATAATAATCCTTCTCATCTTCAGATATACTTTTACCAATCCCCTTATTATAATTAACCTTCTTAGAAAGTCCCGCATAATCTTTTTCTATAAAATCATTAAACAGACTCTCTTCTTCATATCCGGCATATCTTCCCTTGACTCTATATATCTCGGCTGCTGTATCTGCTATCGGAGCAATGGATATTATGAGCAATATTGCAGATATAATATATAACAACACAAATGGATTAAACTTTTTCTTTCGCATTATCCGTATATCCTCCTTGTTAGAAGTGTAAGCACCTCTGTCTGATTCATATCCGGCAATTTCGCAATATCGTCATCTGTGAAATCGCAGTAAGCTTTGATAAATAAGTGCGCCTTATCAAGTATATTCTCTGCATAAGACTGACTTTCTTTACTTCTGCTCGTATCAAAAGAAACCAGCCTGTTCATGGTGTCCTCTAAATCCACTATTGATCTTGCAGCTCTGTTAAGACTATCGTCCCACGAATAAGATGATGAATCGCCTTCTGCTTCTTTTATCCCACATATTGCCCTTCTTATTTCAAGATAATCATATAAAATGCTATAGAAGCTGCTCCAGCCATATTTATAATCATCTGTTATAATAATACGGTCTGCCGTTTCATACAGCTCATAAAGTGTTCCATAATCTTCATTATCAAGCAGCTCTCTAAGCTGTATCTGAATTTCATCATTATGTTCTTTGTTATACTTTTTGTTGGAATTCTCCGCCAATCTATATCCCAGCATTGAATTATTAGCTATAAGAGCTGCTGCAAGAACTATTGCAGATAACATAACAACCGCAATTGGTGTTATATTCTTCACAAACCACTTACTATTGCTTATTACTTTGCTTCTGGTTCTATTAAACTTCTTGTCATAGTTCTCCATATCATTGACATGCTTTAAAGCCTGCTCATTAGGAGAACCACAATTAGGACAGAACTTTTGATTAAGCTGAAGCGGCGCACCACAATTATTACATTTCATCTTCTACTCCATTCTTCATAATACTTATCTTCATATGATTGTCCAAGCTTATAATCATAATAACCATCTGGATATAATTCATCTATCTGCTGCCTTATATCATCTTCTGATAATCCAGCATAATTAACCAGGTAGTCTCTGGCATTCTCTACCCACATATCTATTATCTGTCTGTCCTCTTTAGAACAAGTCATATAATTTCTATTAGCATATGAGCCTTTATTTTCTTTCATATTTACAAGGTCAAGAGCATGCCTATAGCCATTCTTAAACTGGTATTCCATTACCTCTGCTTTATCCTGTCCTTTAACATTCTCGTATACCTTTGAAAAAGCATCATAATACCAGTCATATAGCTGTATAAAATTATAATGTTCCCAGCTTGCCATAAGGCTTGTATTCCCATCATAATTTCTTATTATATCTCTGGCTTCTGAATATCTTTGAAGTGTATACAATTCATCAAGTTTAGCAGAATTGTCATCGTACCAATCCATAGCTTTATGAATCTCATTACGTTCTTTTCTTGAATCGTTATACTGCTTATAATCAAAACGTCCTATAGCTACTCCTATTACTAAAGCAGCAGCCGTTCCAATCAATACATATCCTATACTTTTGGCTATGCTTAATAAAGCATATCTTCTTACATTCTTATCAAGATTATCCATATCACTGTTAATCTTATATAAGTCGTTCATATACTTCTTCTCTGAAGCCTCGTACTGCATAGCACCACAATACGGACACTTAATATCCTTACTGCTAATATCTGCTCCACAATTACTGCATATCATACATATCCCCCTTATATTAGAATAATGTCAGCTGAATCTTAGTTCTTTGACATGTTGTTTCCGTTCCTGTTTTATTTTTTCCCGCCGTAAGGCGGTCGCACTTGAAAAATTAAATATTACATTTGTGCGCCTATTGAATTGGCGGGTTGTCTTCTCTGACGTCCTGTTCCGGCCTTCGCTGTCCGTTCCGTCGTGGTAATGCGAACAACGGTGCTAATGCTGGCTTAGCGTACCTCAATGGTAACAATGCGGTCTCGAACGCTAACGTGAACTGGTCGTCGCCCCTAGGATACGCCGCTGATTTATTCAGTAAGAAAAAGTGGAGGAGAGACCCTGTCACTGGACAAAAAATCAAGGCTAAGGGTATAGTCCCGGTAGGTTGATAAACCGACGGCTCATGACCTGATGGCGATTGCAGACACTGGACACTAAAAGACACTTGGGACACCATGAGGAGAAAAGGTGACTTTTCCGGGGATATAACCCGGAAAGAAAACTATTACAAGGCTTTTGATCATGCCAGCAAGAACAAGCATGGCAAAAAGGCCATAACAAAGTTCGAGGCGGACTTGGAAAAGAACCTTTCCGATCTCCTATACTCTTTTGAAAACGGGACGTTCGTAACCTCCCCGTATCGTTTCATGACCGTCCATGAGCCGAAAAAACGTCTTATCGGGATGCTCCCTTTTCCGGATCATGTCCAGCACTGGGCGATGCTCAATGAGGTGGAGGATTATTTTACGAGATCCTTCTCCGCGTATACCTACGGAGGGGTGAAAGGACGCGGTCCCCACGCCTACATGAGGATGATCCGGAAGGTCTTGAGAAAATATCCGGAACGTACCACCGACTATCTCCTGTGCGATATCCACCACTTCTATCCGACTGTCAATCACCCGGTACTGAAAAGCCAGCTCAGAACACGTATCAAGGATAATCATTTATTGCAAAGGTTTGATGAGATCATTGACAGCGTCGAGGGGGATACCGGTATGTTTCCCGGCACGAAGCTGGCGCAGTTCTTCTCGCTTGTCTATCTTTATCTTTTCGATCACGATTTGAAGCGGTGCTTCCATGTCGGGGAATGCCCGGCTTTGGTTGAGTACTACACGAAAAGGTATATCGAGGAAAGTATCGCAACGGCCAAAACAGAACATGATTATGAGGAGTTATCCAAAGGGATTCAATATCTCTCGGACAGGTTCAAGGGATATCTGAACCGTCTGGACTTCTGTTACCGTCTCGCCGATGATGTCTTGATACTGCATGAGGACACCGTATTCTTGCACCTTGTCATCGAGTGGATCGGTCTTTATTACGCTAACGAGCTTAGGATCGGTCTTAACCCGAGATGGAAGATCGGGCACGTGATGGACGGTGTCGATACGGGGGGATACGTGCATTTCCCGGATCACGTCCGTGTCCGGAAACGTAACAAGGTGGCTCTCTGCCGCCAGATAGCGAGATTGAGAAAGAAGGTTTGCCGGACGAGGAGATAAGGAAGAGGGCCTCTTCCCGTATAGGCTTCATCCAACACGCTGATACGAGTAATCTATTAAATAAATTAGGAATGGAAACACCAAGGAAAAGACTGGGACAGGTGATAAGGAATAAAAAAAGTCCGTGGGAGGATCTCCCGGCCGACCGGAAAATGAGATTCGAGGATATACTTTATGATACCCGGATACCGGAGGACCGGAGAGGCCCCGAGGAGGACAGGCTGATTGAGTTGATCGATTATAAGATTGAGGATAGCAAGATCGAGAGAAACGAGGACGGCACGCCAAAGAAGTGCCTCGCCATACGTTTCCGATGGAAAGGCGAGGAGCGTTACGCTTTCACCGGTTCCGCCGTCTTGATTGATCAGGCGCTCACGGACTTCTCTCACGAGGACTTGCCGGTGGATACCGTGATAAAGGTGCTCACCAACAAGTTCGGTAAGAAATTTTTCAGGTTCACTTGACCCGTGGGGATCGCTCTTGGCCGATCCTTCCGGGTCGGCTAAAAAACATTTAAATATATGGAGACAAGAGCGATTTACACGGAGAGAAAGACATTCGTAAAATACGATGACAACCATTACCTGCTATACCTGAACGAGGAGGTCTTGGAGAACCACGTTCCGGAGGGCCACGGGGGCGAACCGGAACCGGAGCCTTGCACGGCTTACGCCTATACCGGCACGTGCGAGGATGGCGGCACGCTGGTCGAGGCTACTTCCGCAAGTTATGACAGTCTCGTGTCCGGATTGATCCGGAGAGAGTATTCCGCCGATCGGGTAGAGGCGATAACGCTGAATAAATTGAGCTCGGATAATGAGAGAAAGGCCGAGTTTGAGGCCGAGTTCGCCTGTCTGGAACGTTGCCGTAACGACTGCAAGGCGAGGGTACGTGCCTTGCTGGGTATGCCCGAAAGCGTCTCGAACACCCTTTAAATACCGTTCGAGATGCGTATCTATGATAAGACGGGCGAGGTATTGCTTGACATCCCGGTGGACGATGACAGCTATCGTTACCGGGCGATAGCGCAAGCGAAGAAGGTGGAGCTGCGTTACTCCCTAGTGGATCACGTGGAGCTGCCCACCGGGACGTATATCGAGTACCAGGGGGAAAGGTACACGCTGTGGTACCCTTCGGATTTCAAGAAGGAGGGCACGAGGGTATTCGACTATACCGTCACCTTCGGCGGCAACGAGGAGATCCTGAAAAAATATAAGTACAAGCTGTTGTCCGACAAGCCGTACAAGCTCAAGTTCGTCATGACGGCCACGCCGGGGATGTTCGTGGAGCTGCTGGTGGACAACCTCAATCTCTATGATTCCGGCTGGACGGTCGGCACGGTGATCGAGGCCCCGGAGAAACTGTTGTCGTTCAACCATGAGAAATGCTGGGCTGTATTGGGGCGTTTGGCCGAGGAGTTCGACACGGAGTTCGAGATCGTCGGAAAGACAGTTCACTTGCGCAAGGTGGAGTACTTCAAGGATGCCCCGGTCGCTCTCAGCTATGGCAAGGGAAACGGTTTCCTTCCGGGTGTAGGTCGTGCGAACCAAGGCGACAACCTCCCCGTGGAGATATTGTACGTGCAAGGCGGTGAGCGGAATATCGATTACTCGGCCTATGGCAGCCAGACCTTGCTGCTCCCCAAGTCGCAGGAGCTTTCCTATCAAGGCAGACGCTACAAGACCGACAAGGACGGGATGTATGTCACTCGTGCGGACAGGCCCCTTTCCTCTTATAATGAGGACAGCTACGATGCCAGCGATATATATCCATCCAGGGTTGGCACGGTGAGCGAGACCGACACGGAGCCGGGCGAGGACACGGACGGGAACGATGTCACGTTCTACAACTTCTATGACTCATCGGTTCCCGCCAACCTCAATTTCGAGGATTGCCTAATCGCCGGTCAGACCATGACGGTTATTTTCCAGACAGGCCGTCTGGCGGGCCGTGAGTTCGACGTAAAGTACATACATGACGGTCGTAAGTTCGAGATCGTACCGGCTGAGCAGGACGGCATGGATCTTCCCAACTCGTCCCTGTATCCGGAGGTGGGAGACAAGTACGCCGTCTTTAACATATCCCTTCCCACAGCCTACGTATGCGACAACGCCGCCAAGACCGGGGCGAGCTGGGACATGTTCCGGGAGGCGGTACGCTACCTGTACGAGCGTGAGGAGCGGCAATTCACATTCAGCGGAGAGCTGGACGGCATATGGGCCAAGAAGAATTGGTTGGCGATCGGCGCCAAGCTGGTACCCGGCGGTTATGTCGATTTCAGCGATCCCCAGTTCCAGCCGGACGGTATCCTGATCCGGGTCACCGGGGTGAGGGATCACATTAATAGGCCCCACAGTCCGGAGCTTGAGCTATCCAACACGCCGGTAGGCGGTTTCCTGTCCGATGAGCTGGGCAAGCTGGAGAGCGAGGAGGTGACGAACGAGACACGACACAAGCAGGCCGTATCGTTCACCCTTCGCCGTTGGCGTGACGCGGTGGAGATGCAGGGGATGCTGGAGAGAGCGTTCAAGGATTACGGCAAGGGGCAGGCGATGTCGTGGCTTCGCACCATGTCGGTATTGGTGGGACATGAGTCGTTGCAGTTCCGTTTCGTCAACCGTATTCCCACGGAGGACGGACAGGCGGTCACCGAGGTGGATCACGCCTTCACGTATGACCAGCGGAAACGTACGCTTGCCACCCCCTCCGGGATCTTGCAGCACATGACGTTGGGGATAGACTCGCTCGCCCCCTCCCACAAGGTGACGGAGTACAGGTATTGGAACGTGGCGGCTTATACGTCTCCCTATCTAGGTGATGACACGGAGGCCATGTACCTGTACGCCCGCTGCGCCAAGTCGGGATCGTCCGGCTCTTTCCTTCTCAGCAAGGAGCCGAGGGACTTGGATGACGGCTCGTATTACAATCTCCTTTGCGGGGCCTTGAGTACAGAGGTGGACGGCCAGCGCAGTTTCTCCACGCTTTACGGCTTCAGCGAGATCGGCCCGGGCTGGATGCGGCTGAACAAGATCATCAACACGGACGGCACGCAATACTGGGACATGCTCTCCAAGGCGTTCCGGATCGGCGATGACAACGCTTTCCTCTCATATGACCAGCGAGACGGTCTCGTGTTGAAAGGCAGTATCTACCAATCGCCCTCCGGCGAGATCGACTATCCGGAGGTGGATCGGGGCGCTTACTCCGATAAGTCCGTCTATTACCCCGGCGACAAGGTATCTTACGATGGTAACGTGTATAAGTGTATATCCCAGACCACGCCCGGTACCGATCCCACGAACACGAGGTTCTGGAAGCCATTGGTATCGAAAGGCTCGAACAGCTTCAAGAGCACGGTGTTCATCCGCACGAACGCCACGCCCGATACCCCTGTTGGCGGCTCGTACGCCTCCCCGTTGCCGACCACGGAGGGATGGAGCGACGGGATACCGTCCGGCGAGGCGATACTGTGGGCCTCCACCCGGATCTTCTCGTCGGACGGGAAGGAACCCCAGCAAACGGCATGGATGTCCCCGAGGCAGATGACGGATACGGCCGATTTCGACGTGGAGTTCTCATCCGTAGCGAGCCCGTCAGCCCCGAACGGTCATCCTAATACGAACAAGCAATGGAGCGACACCCAGTCCACGGACACGGTCTGGATGGCCACCAGCACCAAGAGAAACGGAGTATGGAGCGCGTGGAGCGTATCCAAGATCAAGGGAGAGGAAGGCAAACCGGGAAAGGACGGGATAGACGGCACGGATGGCGAGGACGGGAAAGACGGCGATCCCGGTCCCCGTGGCGATCGTGGCCCCCGCTGCACCTACCGTGGCGATTACGACTCAAGCGCTACCTATAACGCCAGCTCCAAGATTACCGATATCGTATCGATCAAGAATAGCGATGGCACCCGCACGTATTATGTGGCGAAGGTGGATGATAACGAGCCTACCTTCAAGGGGAAACATCCGACCAATACCGCCTATTGGGACACCTTCGGGGCGAACTTCTCCAGCGTGGCGACCGATTTGCTGATGGCACGGAAGATAGCTGCCTCGGAGATTGACGTGGAGGAGATCTTCGCGAACTTGGCAAGGATCGGAAACTTCACCATCACGAACGGGTCACTGGCCGTGGATACGTCCGTCTCGGATCGTACACAAATCACCTTTCCGCAAATGTTGACTATCGGGAAGACCACGCAGTTCGCCGGGAAGTTCGGAAACCGTAGCTCGTGGGGCGGTGTGTTCTTCGAGGGATTCGGTCCCTATTTTTACGACATGGGGGTAGAGAAAGTGTTGTACAGGGAGGGCACGGGGGTCGTGTTTAACGCCCCGGGCGGGAGATACCCGTTCTTGGGGGTACGGATCGATAACGGCAACGGTATCTATGGCTGGAACAGTCCCGGGAATATAGCCAACCTGTATATCAACAAGGACGCCGCGAGCACGGCCCATGTGTATATCACCAATTACCAAGGCTTGACCTCCTCGGACATCCGCCTGAAGAGCGTCTTCTTCGATATCCCGAACGTGTTGGATAAGCTGGAGGGTATATCCGCCTTCTACTACACGATGAAGGAGGACGAGGACAAGATCCCTCGCATCGGCGTGTCGGCGCAAGCCGTCCGAGAGGTTCTTCCGGAGGCGGTACAACTCATAACACCGGATAACGGGGATTCCTATTACGGCGTGGATTATATCCAGATGTTGACCGCATTTGGGATCAACGGGATCAAGGAGCTTTACGCCAAGGTCAAGGCACTTGAGAAGAGGGTGGAAGAGTTGGAGAACAGATAGAAAATATTATAAGCCTTTATCGGGGGCGGGCAAATGAAAGCCCCCGTATATATTAAAAGAAAACGAGATGAAAGGATTTGAGGAAGTTTTTATCGTTGCGTGGATAGTCTTCGGGCTGTACATGCTGGTGTTCATGGTCGTAGGCGCTGATCTGTGGAGCGGCGTGAGGAAGGCAAAGCGAAGGGGTGAGGTGAGATCGAGCTACGGTTTCAAGCGGACGGTTGACAAGTTGGCGAGGTATTACAACCTGCTCATAGCGTTGACTGTAGTTGACTGCATGCAGATGGGAGGTGTTTGGTACCTTGATGGCTACTACGGCTATCATATCCCGATCTTCCCTGTCATAACATTGATCGGCGCGATAGGGCTGGGCTGTATCGAGGTAAAAAGCATCTTCGAGAAAGCCGAGGACAAGGTAAGAAGCGATTACCAGCAAGTGTTGATGCTGGCCGGAGAGATCGCCAAGCACCGGACTGATCCGGAGGAGATAGCGAAAGCGGTTGTTGATTATATAAATAAGGGGAGTGGAAAATGAGAAATAATAGTCTGCCCAGAGGGTTGAGAAACAACAACCCCGGGAACATCAGGAGGAATAGCGATGTCTTCCAAGGCGAGAAGACAAGCTATGATCGAGAGTTCAAGCAATTTAAATCGATGGCATACGGGTATAGGGCGATCTTCAAGATCCTGTCTAACTATTACCGGAACTATAAGCTGGATACGATCCGCAAGATGATAGGAAGATGGGCACCACCGAAAGAGAACCATACGGAAAAGTATATTCAATTTGTATCTGACTACGCTGGAATCCCGGCTGACGATCCGATAAACATCAACGACCGAGAACAGATGATCCGGATCGTGGCAGGGATGAGCCGTTTTGAGAATGGGAGAGAAGCGGATATGTCGGATGTTATTACGGGGTGGAATCTGCTATGAAATCCTGGCATATCATATTGATTCTGATCCTCTGCATTCTTTGCTTCCTGACAGGTCGTTACATGAAGAATGCAGAGGCCGGTCTTATTAGTAAAACCGATACATTCATCCATATTGATACAATAAGAGATAGCATCCCTTATCCGGTTTATGAAACGATGATCCAAACTGTACCGGAGTTGTTCCCTGTCTATATCACACTTGGTGGCGATACGGTCAGGGATTCGGTATATATCCCCGTTCCGATAACACAGAAGGAATACCGGACGGAGGATTACCGGCTGTCCATATCCGGTTACAAGCCCAATCTCGACTATATAGAGATATATCGAAAAACGGAACAAATTACGAAAACGGCAAACCGAAGATTCGGTGTTGGCATGGTAACCGGGTATGGCATAGGAAGAAATGGTCTGTCTCCCTATATTGGAGTTGGTGGTTTTTATCGTATTTGGTAGCTGTAATGGTTTATTGTTATTTGGATGGCTGTTTTTTGATGAGAATTCGGATAAAATTTATTACCTTGCAAAACTTAATTCATAAAATAGAAAACAAAAATGAACGATACTCAATTTGAATTGGCCCTTATAGAGAGAAAGGTTGACGATAGCCTGGTGCAACAAAGATTATTGGATGGCTATGTGAATGCTACTGCACTTTGTAAGGCGGCGGGTAAAAATTTTGCTGATTACAAAAGATTAAAAGGTACAGATGATTTTTTGAAAGAGCTTAGTTCCGATGTGGGAATTCCCATAACGGAACTAATACAGACAATTATAGGTGGAATACCTCAAGCACAAGGCACTTGGGTACATCCACAAGTTGCAATAAATTTAGCTCAATGGGCTTCTCCTAAATTTGCAGTATTGGTTTCCAAATGGGTATTTGAATGGATGAATGGAAATATTCCGAAAGCAAAGAGCTTGCCATACCATTTGCAGCGATATATGATGAATAGGACCCAGATTCCACCTACGCATTTTTCCATATTCAATGAGATCGTATATAATCTGATAGCTCCATTGGAGGATCGAGGCTACCAGCTTCCGGATAGTATGGTTCCTGACATATCGGAAGGTCGTATGTTTGCGAGCTGGGTAAGAAATGTCAAGAAGTTGGAGCCTAACGATTTTCCAACCTATACTCATACATATCCCGATGGAAGGAGCATCCCGAACGTGAAATTGTATCCTAATTTCTTGCTTGGAGACTTTCGGGATCATTTCCATAATGAGTGGTTGATAAAGAACTCATATAAGTATTTTAAAGAACGGGATAGCAATGCTCTTCCTTATTTACAGGAAATGGTTGCTGCCTTACCTGAATCTCAGAAGACACAAGCTTTGTTACAATGGAAAAAATCTAAGAAATAGAAGTCTTGTCGATCAATTTGGTTTGTCGCCGAATGTTGAGGTTGATAGATTTTATATAATATGGTTTATTATAAATTTATATTTTTATTTGTAATGAGTCAAGTTCCTTTTAGAAGAATAGTTGTTTTGATAAAAGGTTTTTCAAAAACAGCATATGAATATCAATTAGACTGTTACTATTTATTAAGGTGAGTTCTATCAATTCAATTTATCCTCTTGTATCAGACAGCAGAACTCTTTAACTGCCCAATTTGTGAGCTTTAGTCTTTCAAATTTAGCGAATATTTTCTACCCCCCCCCACCCATTTTTACAATAATTAACTTGTGTTTGTTGTAAAAATTGGATGTGCAGGCATAAATTCACCCCAACAACTCAGGTTTCAGCCTGATTATTTGCGTGTAACGACTGATGTTATACACAAGACTGGTGAGTGCTACATTGGCTTTAGCACGAATAAGCCCTACTGTACGCACCACAAGTCCA
>ENA-OQDC01001066-OQDC01001066.1-human-gut-metagenome-genome-assembly--contig:-NODE-1066-length-15527-cov-2.312078_pt1 | contig 15527 bp, 17 predicted proteins | sample MGYA00242770_ERZ504601 | MGnify/ENA primary metagenome ERZ504601 (study PRJEB26092, sample SAMD00036305) | human gut metagenome | host: Homo sapiens | study: EMG produced TPA metagenomics assembly of...
AAGCAAAAATTCACATGAAAAATAACGATTGGAAAGAACGTCTGAATGTGGTTTATTCCACAAAATCCTGAATTTCAAGTATGAAAGTGTTGAAGAGGAAGCAGGTTGAGACATTAGATAAAAAACAACAGAAACTCCGTGATCAATATAGAAAAAAAAGGACGGGGTAGGCAAAACCGTGACATTAATCAACGGGTTCATCGGAACAGAAAATGACCTGAAAGAGTTGGGTAAATTATTGAAAAGCAAATGTGGAGTAGGCGGTTCAGTAAAAGACGGGGAGATCCTTATCCAAGGAGAGTTCAAGCAACGGGTCATCGAGTTATTGAAAGCTGAAGGATATACCCAGACCAAATAACCGGAAAAAAGAAAGGGACTGTTGTCACACAGTCCCCATTCTATAATTGCGGAAATCTTATTCAGCACGTAAAGTGAAACGTTTGAAAGCAACGATCTGCAATTCAGGATCAGCTTCCTTCAACACTTCTCTTACAGTCTTCTTACCATCCATGATATCCTCCTGGTTCAGCAAGCAAACTTCCTTCAAGAACTTACCCAGACGACCTTTAGCAATGTTTTCAATCATCTGTTGCGGCAAGTTGGCAGCTTTTTCAGCAGAAACAGTAGCAATGATTTCCTTAGCTTTGGCAATATCTTCGTCAGTAATCCAGCCCTTAGCCTTGTTACTTTCCATGTGCTCTTCGCTGTCTACATGTGCAGGGTTGATACCAGCCTTCTTCAAAGCAACTTCAACAGCCTTGTCTACTTGTTCTTTCTTAGTTTTATCAATAGCTACCTGTATTTCAGCTTCTTTTACAGATTCAGGAACACCGGCTTCATCAATTGCAATAGGATTCATAGCGGCAATCTGCATAGCAACTCCGTGAGCGGCAGCTTCAGCTTCCTTATTCATGGCAACAATAGTACAAAGCTGGTTATTTCCCTGGTGGTTATAAATAGAAGTATAAGCACCTTCAACCACATTGTAGCCATCCAATTCCATTTTTTCACCAGTGATACCGCTACGGTCTGTTACAGCATCCTGTACAGTACCGTTACCCATAGGCAAAGCCTTTACTTCTTCCAAAGTCTTGCATCTGTTGGCAACAGCAGCATCCAGAATAGCTTGAGTCAACGCTACGAAATCAGCATTTTTGAGCAACGAAGTCGGTTTCGCATTTCAAAGCGATGATAGCAGCAAATTCGCCATCCTTTTTTCGCCAGCACACAACCTTCAGATGCTTCACGGTCAGAACGTTTTGCAGCAACAGCCTGTCCTTTTTTACGGATAATTTCCATTGCTTTATCGATATCGCCGTTTGCTTCAGTCAAGGCGTTCTTGCAATCCATCATACCAGCTCCACTAATCTTACGAAGCTTGGTTATTTCAGCCATAGTTACAGCCATAATATTCCTTTATTTTTTAATTGTTAGTAATATCTTTAAAACAGAATTGAGAATTGAAAATTGAGAATTGAGAATCAACAGCATAATCTGCCCCTTCCCCAATTTTCAATTCTCAACTCTCAATTTATACTATTAAGCTTCTTCGTCTTCTTTCAAGAAAGCGGCAGCCTTAGCAGCATTGATAGCTTCTTCTTCGGCTTTATCCATACGAGCCTTGGTATTTTTCTTCTTACCAGCACCCTTAGGAGCATTTTCACCGGCAGCTTCCATATCTACTTTTTCAGCTTTTCTTTCTTCCAAGCCTTCAGCGATAGCGCCACAACAAGCATCCAAGATCACTTCTACAGACTTAGTAGCGTCATCGTTTGCAGGAATCACGAAGTCTACGTTTGAAGGATCTGAATTTGTATCAACGATAGCAAATACAGGGATACCCAGACGGTTAGCTTCACGAACTGCAATGTTTTCTTTCAACACATCGATAACGAACAGTGCTGACGGCAAACGAGTCAAATCAGCGATAGAGCCTAAGTTCTTCTCCAATTTAGCACGCTGACGAGAGATTTGCAGAACTTCTCTCTTAGAAAGGTTTGAATAAGTACCATCGTTGGTCAACTTATCGATAGTAGCCATTTTCTTCACAGCCTTACGGATAGTCGGGAAGTTAGTCAACATACCACCCGGCCAACGCTCGATTACATAAGGCATATTTACAGAAGCAGCTTTCTCAGCTACAACTTGTTTAGCTTGTTTCTTAGTAGCAACGAACAGGACTTTCTTACCTGATTTTGCAATTTGCTTCAAAGCTTCAGCAGCTTCGTCTACTTTTACAACAGTTTTATTCAAATCGATGATATGAATACCGTTGCGTTCCATGAAAATATAAGGAGCCATTGCAGGGTTCCACTTTCTTTTAAGGTGTCCGAAGTGGCAACCAGCCTCCAATAATGTATCAAAATTTACTCTTGACATTGTTTTAATCTTTAAATCGTTTACTTTCTTTTTGTTAATTGAACCAACAATCGGGTAGTTTCTCCGTAAATTCTACAGAGGGGGAAAATCCCGAAAGTTTAGATACTAAACGCTTTTTCAGTTGAGAGTTGAACAGTGAAAAGTTGAAAGAATTTAAGCAACTTGTCCGATCCAACATTCCACCAACTCTTAACGCTTACTGAACTGGAATCTACGACGTGCTTTCGGACGTCCCGGTTTCTTACGTTCAACAGAACGAGAATCACGAGTCATGAAGCCTTCAGAACGCAGTGCCTTCTTGTCTTCCGGATTGATCTTAACCAGTGCACGAGCAATAGCCAAGCGCAGAGCCTGAGACTGACCAGTAAAGCCACCACCGCACAAATTTACCTGGATATCATATTTTTCTGCCACTTCCAACTTAGTCAGAGGCTGCTTAACAACATACTGCAGAATAGTTGATGGAAAGTACTGTGCAAGGTCTCTCTTGTTAATAGTAATCTTTCCTGTACCTTCGCTTACGAACACACGTGCAATCGCGCGTTTACGTCTGCCTAATGCATTTACTACTTCCATTCTTTATTATTTAAGTGTATTAATATCAATTACTTTCGGAGTCTGAGCTTCATGTTTGTGTTCGCTTCCTGCGTAAACATACAGATTGCCCAGCAATTTAGCTCCCAGACGGTTCTTCGGAAGCATACCTTTTACTACTTTCTCATCAGCTTTCAGCTCCGTTAGGTTTAGCCATCAAATCGAGCCGGAGTGATTTCACGCTGTCCACCCGGATAACCCGTATAGCTCAGATAAACCTTATCGTTCCACTTGTTACCAGTGAACTTAACTTTGTCAGCATTGATAATAATTACATTATCACCGCAATCTACGTGAGGAGTAAAGTTCGGTTTGTACTTACCTCTCAACAGTTTCGCAACTTTCGCACCGAGACGGCCTACAACCTGATCGGTAGCATCAACTACGACCCATTCTTTTGTCGCAGTTTCCTTGTTTGCAGAAATGGTCTTGTAACTTAAAGTATCCACTCTTAAAATCTTTTTAAATGTTACTACTAAAAACAATTTTCTTCATGCCTCACCTTCCCGGACAAAGAAGAATAAAGCACTCGGAATTTAAATTTATCACTATTTGATAATAATCGGCTTGCAAAGGTACGGCTTTTCTTTAAACCAGCAAAAGTTTTAAGTGTTTTTTTATTAGCAAAATTATCTCCTAACCAGCTAACAGATAGCTCAAACAAGCAACCATAAAGAACGGATGCTGTTCCAACAGTATTCCTTCTCCCCGCAACGGGTAAAGAAAGGAATTCATGAAACAGCATCCGCCACAAATCAGTTCAGTTCATTACAGAAAAGCCAACGCTTTCTGTTTTTATATGAATCTATCGAATGATATTTTCCGGATATTTAGAAGGCATCGTTACACGTTTCCAGGTTTCCGTAACCCAGGAATCGATACGGTTACCGTTAATATCTTCTTTCAGGAAATATTTCAGGATCATGACATCTCCTCCTTTCAATTCAAACTTCAGCACATTCTTCTGTCCGACCAATTGAGGAAGATGCAAGTTCTTTTCAACCATTTCCGTGTAAGAATCTCCTGAAGTCTGCTCATACGTACCTTCACCTATGATAATGGCACCTTGAGGCATCATGACCAGATTGGTAAATTTCCCGTCATCAGAAAGGATCTTCAAGGAATTGCTGGTTTTAAGCTGACCAGCTACGCCTGGGGCATCAGAACGATAAAAACACATTTGCCATACTCCCCGGAGATCTACCGGAGCTTTTTCTTTTGCAGACTGGGCTATCGAACTGCCGAAAGCCACTAATGACATTACAACTAAAAAGAAAATTCTGCGCATTCCCATAACATTATCGATTAAAGTTATTGTAATAGGTTTTCTACAAAAAATAGCAAAAATTATTTAAAAATGCATAGTCTTTTCTCTCATTTTTTTAAAAGATTTTTTTTCGTTTGACTTACAGATGCACAAAAAGAAATCCGGAAAGCTCAAGTAGCAGTAAACTGCCTGCTCCAGCTTTCCGGATCTTTTATTTACGAATATTAGAATTCTGCGTTATGCGGTGTACGCGGGAACGGAATAACATCACGGATGTTTGCCATACCTGTTACGAACAACAGCAGACGTTCAAAGCCCAATCCGAAACCGGAATGAGGACAAGAACCATATTTACGGGTATCCAGATACCACCACATATCCTTCATCGGTATATGCAATTCCTGAATACGGGTAAGCAGTTTGTCATAATCAGCTTCACGTTCCGAACCTCCGATAATCTCTCCAATCTTCGGGAACAGGACATCCATTGCACGAACAGTCTTTCCGTCCTCATTCTGCTTCATATAGAATGCCTTGATTTCTTTCGGATAATCAGTCAGAATTACAGGACGTTTGAAATGTTCTTCCACCAGATAGCGTTCATGCTCTGAAGCAAGATCCACACCCCAATATACAGGGAATTCAAACTTGTGGCCATGAGCAACGGCATCTTCCAGGATCTTGATACCTTCCGTATAAGGCAAACGTACAAATTCTTCCTTCAATACTCCCTGCAAACGTTCGATCAATCCCTTGTCGAACATATCGTTCAAGAACTTCACATCATCGTAGCAGTTATCCAAAGCCCACTGTACACAGTACTTGATGAACTCTTCTGCCAGATCCATGTTGTCATTGATATCATTGAAAGCTACTTCCGGTTCAATCATCCAGAACTCAGCCAGGTGACGCGGTGTATTGGAGTTTTCTGCACGGAACGTAGGACCAAATGTATAAATGGCGCCCAATGCTGTTGCAGCCAGCTCACCTTCCAACTGACCGGAAACTGTCAGGCTGGCCTGCTTGCCGAAGAAGTCATTGTCATAAATAATAGAACCATTTTCGTCCTTCTTCAGATCATACAGGTTCATAGTAGTAACCTGGAACATCTGTCCGGCACCTTCACAATCAGAAGCCGTGATCAGCGGAGTATGGAAATAGAAGAAGCCACGTTCATGGAAGAACTTGTGGATAGCAATGGCCATATTGTGACGAATACGGAACACAGCTCCGAAAGTATTCGTACGCGGACGCAGGTGAGCAATCTCGCGCAAGAATTCCATAGAGTGTCCTTTCTTCTGCAAAGGATAAGTATTATCGCATGTTCCCAGTACTTCAATTTCACGAGCCTGGATTTCGCATGCCTGTCCGGCACCAACCGACTCAACCAGCTCTCCATTGACGCTGATACAAGCTCCTGTCGTGATCTGTTTCAACATTTCTTCATCGAAGTTTGCCAGATCAACCACCACTTGCACATTATTTATAGTAGAACCGTCATTCAAGGCGATAAAACTTACCTGCTTACTACCGCGACGGGTACGTACCCATCCCTTTACATTGACCATCACACCGAAGTCACGACGCTTCAGCAGGTCTACGATCTTTGTTCTACGAATTGTTTCCATTTTTATCTTGTTTTATTCAAATTTAAAAATGGCGGCCTTCAGCCTCTGCTTTTTTTCAAGCTTTTCCAACCTTCGGCACACCTTATTATATATTATCTTATTCAAAAGAACCCATGCGAAGCATGTTTACTTCCATTTCTGTCAGATAACGCCAGTCTCCACGACGCAGACCTTTCTTGGTCAGTCCGGCAAAATAAACACGATCCAGCTTAATTACCCGATAGCCCAGTGACTCAAAAATACGACGGACAATTCAGGTTTTTACCAGAATGGATCTCAATACCTACCTGTGACTTGTCTGTATCTGAAGCATAGCTGACTGCATCTGCATGAATTTCTCCGTCATCCAGAGTAATGCCCTGTACGATCTGATCCAAATCAGCCTTCGTTACATTTTTATCACAATATACATGGTAAATCTTCTTCTTCAGGAACTTCGGATGAGTCAGCTTAGAAGCCAGATCACCGTCATTGGTAAGCAACAACACACCAGTTGTGTTCCGGTCCAGACGACCTACCGGATAAATACGTTCCTTGCAGGCACCTTTCACAAAGTCCATCACGGTCTTACGTTCCTGAGGATCATCAGAAGTAGTCACACAATCTTTCGGCTTATTCAGCAATACGTAAACTTTACGTTCGATATTTACCGGCTGATCGTGGAACTTGACTTCATCCGTACGTTTCACCTTTGTTCCCAGTTCGGTAACCACCTCACCATTAACGGAAACTACGCCTGCTGTGATAAATTCATCAGCCTCACGACGAGAACATACACCTGCATTGGCCAGGAACTTGTTCAGACGGATCGGTTCATTCGGATCGGTCAGGATATCCTTGTACTCGATCTGCTTCTTCATGCTATACTTCGCATTCGGATTGTATCCTGCGGTACGCGGGCGGAATCCTCCACCTTGCGGGCGATTATAACCGCCGCCCTGCTGCTGACCGTTGTTGTAACGCGGACGGAACGAGCGCTGTTCACCTCCCTCGTTATTATTGTAACGCGGACGATACGGACGCTGCTCACCTCCTTCATTATTGTTATAGCGCGGCGCATAGGAAGGACGCGAGGGACGATTCGTATTGCTGTTGTATCCCTGTCTGTTTCCATAACTGCGCTGCTGAGAATGATTTCCATAACTGCGCTGTGGACGATCCTCTCCATTATTTCCGTTAAAACGGGGATTGTAAGAGGAACGGTACGGGCGTTCGCCACCTTCCCGGTTGCTGCCATACGGACGACGTCCATAGCTTCTGCCTTCGTTTCGATTGTATCTGTTATACCCTTCCTTGTTATAGGACTTGTAACCATCACGGCCTGACTGGGTGTTTTCTCCGTCCAGTCTGTTTTCTTTGTCTGTAGTCATGTTCTTAAAAATGCTATAAATTAATAATTACCCTCTCGGGTGATCTTCTTATAAACCTGTATAGTTGTGCGGAGTGATTGCCCGCAGTTCTTTCTTTATTTCTTCGCTTACGTTCAATGTTTCGATAAAATCTTTGATGGAAGCTTCATTGATAGCCTGGTTGGTACGTGTCAAAGCTTTCAATGCTTCATACGGATGCGGATAGGCTTCACGACGCAAAATAGTCTGAATAGCCTCAGCCACAACACTCCAGCAGTTGTCCAGATCCTGATAGATCTTGGATTCGTTCAGCAACAGCTTGCCCAGTCCTTTCAGAGAGCTCTGAATAGCAATAACCGTATGTCCGAACGGAACACCAATATTACGCAGAACTGTAGAGTCAGTCAGGTCACGCTGCAGACGTGAAACCGGAAGCTTGGTTGACAAATGTTCCAACACGGCATTCGCCATGCCCAGATTTCCTTCAGCATTTTCAAAGTCAATGGGGTTTACCTTATGAGGCATTGCACTTGATCCAACCTCACCCGCTTTGATCTTTTGCTTGAAGTATTCCATTGAGATATACTGCCAGAAGTCACGGTTCATATCAATCATAATCGTATTGATACGCTTCATGGCATCAAAGATAGCGCCCAGATTGTCATAATTTGAAATCTGAGTAGTGTATTCTTCACGTTCCAGTCCCAGTTTTTCTGCTGACAAAAACGAATTACCGAATGCCTTCCAGTCATATTCCGATAAGCACATGTGGGCATGTAGTTACCGGTTGCACCACCAAAACTTAGCAGTGATCGGACAAGCCTTCAATACAGCCAGCTGACGTTCCAGACGATAGGCAAAACACCTTGATTTCTTTTCCCAGGCGGGTAGGAGAAGCCGGCTGACCGTGAGTCTTTGCCAGCATCGGAAATATTCTTCCATTCTTCTGCATACGCATTCAGCTGATCGATCAGCTTCTGGATTTGCGGATAATATACTTCATCCAGTGCATCCTTGATTGACAAGGGAACAGAAGTATTGTTGATATCCTGTGAAGTCAGGCCGAAGTGAATGAACTCCTTGTATTCCTCCAGGCCGCCCAACTTGTCAAACTGTTCCTTGATGAAATACTCAACAGCCTTCACGTCGTGATTAGTTACACTCTCAATTTCCTTGATACGTTCCGCATCAGCTTCTGAGAAGTTCCGGTAAATATCACGAAGTGAATCAAAGCGTGATGCATCCAGTCCTTTCAACTGGGGCAAAGGCAGTTCACACAACGTAATGAAATATTCAATTTCCACACGCACACGATATTTGATCAATGCGTATTCTGAAAAATAGGCAGCCAAAGCTCCCGCTTTGCTCCTGTATCGACCGTCAATAGGTGATATAGCCGTGAGTAAATCAAGCTCCATCATTCTTTTATTTTTTTGATATCTAAATAATGATCATTAATCTTCGCAAAAGTAATGCTTTTTCCTGAGTTTACCGGAGTTAAGTGGAAAACTTTAGTATTTATTTTACATTTTACCGGCATGCGGAAGACACGGCTTCCCAAAGTTATCAACAGCCTGTTCATAACCTGGCAGTTTTTCACAGGTTGTTGACACACGTTCCAGCAGGCTATACACCAGTATTTTACCGAAAGCCTCGTATTTTATTCACAACATTATGGTTCATAACTTTTGTACATTCGAAAAAATGCACTACTTTTGACCTGCCTAAAAGAAAGGATGCCCCAAGAGGCAACATTCTTCAACCAATCGTTGATTTTCCTAAAATCTATTATCGTTGGCTACAAGACACACACTATTTGAGAGACCAACTATCTAAAAAGCATCCGCGCTTGGAACCTGTGACAGGCTCCCCAAGCGCGGATTTTCTTTTCAACCTTCCCTTTTCTGAAAACACCCATCACTCCCGGGAAACTGTCAGAAGCTCTTTTTCACCTTTCCCCGGTTCTCTTCAAAAGTCCAGCCGAAACATTGTAAACAGACTTCAAGGGCATAAAAAAAACGCTTCGACGTTTAAGGAAAAAGAATTCGGTCTTTTCCTTCAAACGTCGAAACGTTTTTTAAAAAGCTCGAGGGCCTCAGAAAAAGAAGTTAGGGAAGCTTGATTTCACGGTAAATTTCACAAGCGATATCTACCGGATTTCCTTCAGCTTCTGATGCATACGAGTTATGTTTCAATGTCCACGGTTCTTCCAGTGCATAAAAGTCAATTGCCTTGGGCTGTCCGCCTTCAAAACTCTTCAGTTGTTCATCCAGCCAAGTCTTCCAGCGCAAATAATAGAAGTCGCGCAACAGTCCGTTCCATTCTCTGTGAGCATAATCATGCAAACCGCCATCATCTGCAGCAACCCGGTTTCCCCAAGTCGTTATCTGTACACGGGCATTCCATTCATACCAGTCCTTTTCTTCCTCCGTGCTACCCAGGTTACGGGCACTTTCCAGCCAGCGTCCCACCTTAAACTCCGGACGTGTAGCCAGCAAACGATCCTGCATTAAAATCAAACGCAAGAACCGGTCGGATGAAAGTTTAAAGAGTTCCCGGTCACCAGCCTTATAGCATCAATCCAGCACCCGATACATCAGACGGCCTTTTTCAGCAACAGCCTGCCGAACAATGTCCACCAGATCGTATTCAAAATTATTGTTACCCCGGAAACGTTCCGCAGCATCCACCATCATACCGGCAGCACGGATCACATCTGCCGGATCATAATAGTCGGACATTTCCGACCAGCTGGATACCTGATAAGCCTTCCAGGATGGCCGCGCGCAAAGAATGGATTCATGTGTTCCCTGCTGAGTGGAAGCAGCCGGACAATTATAAATGGTGTTACTTAACAGCATCCATGCCTGTGATACCTGACTGTCTGATTTTCCATAGCGTGCTTTCAGATATCCTTCCAGCCATTCATCTTTTGAGAAACGCTGTTCTCTCCAGGGAAGTTCGCACAACAGTTCATACATCACCGGATTGTTTTCTATACCTTCCATGGTCATACCGACACCTTTCAAAGTCTTTCCGAACGAACTGTCCTTTGCTTTATAGAATTCCTCTATCAGATGAGCCATTTTCCCATGCAGACCTACATTGCCTCCATAGTTCAGCAACATGCAAAACAGCCAGTCGTGTTGCCCAAAGCCCTCTTTCCGGTACCAGGAAGAAGCCGGATCTCCCCACTGAGGACGGCTTTCCGAAAATAAATCCATACCACCATATCACCGGCAGGCAAGTTCCGGATCATCTGCGGACGCGGATTGGCTCCCCAGGCCTGCACCACCCATGCAGCACGCGGATTGGCCTGTTTCATCGCTTTCCAGATCGCCTTCCCGCAGCTTCCAGATCCACTCCCGACGTGTTTCCACCTTCATGGAAAGGATCCATGCTGTAATAAGAAGCCTTACCATACAAACGGGTCATTTCCCGATAATACAAAGCAGCAATCCGTTCAAACTGAGGATCAGTAGGCTGCAGGAAAGCCGGACGCGGATAACCGTTCCATCGGCCGGGATCCGCCACATTCAGCCCCAACCGGTCCTTTGCATTGTGAGGAACCATTCCGGAATATCCGGGCAATACCGGCTCAATGCCGTATTCACGCATACGCTTCAGAATACGTTTCTGAAGTTCTTCCTGACGTTCATACCAGCTGTCCGGATTGGGACCGCCCCATCCTTCCAGATTATTCATCAGCCACCAGGCCTGAAAACCCGGGGCCCGCAATGAAAGCATTGATTTCTTCGCGTGTGTAACCCAGTTCCTCCAGCACATTCTTCCACACCACATCGGTTCCAACCATTGCAAGCGGCAGATTAATGCCATGAAGTGCCATCCAGTCGATTTCCTGTTCCCATCGTTTCCAGTCCCAGAAAGCCATCACTGTAGGAGAACGTACAATAATTGAAATCATAACGGAGCTTCAGATCCGTTTCATGTCTTTCCTTCTTCAGCACTGGAGGCAACACCTCAGGAAGATCAGCCTGCATGCTATTCCACGACAGGTTGATTCCGGCATAATACTTCAGATACCAGTTGATACCCGTGGCAATGCTGACATAGTTGTTACCGCGTACCACGACTTTATTCCCCTTCTGATCCAATTCAAAGAAATCCTTTTCCCCCTTCAGGCGCTCAATGACAAATTTACGGGACCTGCCCATTTGTCAATCACAGTTCCCGAGCAAAGGCCGGATAATGGGAAGGAAGCAATAAACGGGTTCAAAACGTCCCAAAAAGGGAAAAGACTGATCAAACATAAAAATTTCTTCATCCTTCAGACTATTTCAATGTTAAACGTTTCATTTATACAAATCTTCCCCAAACGCCCATTCTAAATAATTCTTCTTCAGGCTGCGGGTCTGTCCGCCAAACGAGACTTTGCAGGGAGACTTCAGGTTACAATGCAAATTTACAATTTGTTTCTCATCTGCAACGACTTCCAGCGTATCACCTTCACGTTTTACCTTACAATTATATCCAACCACGCTTCCATCCTCACGCTCAACAATGAATGCATTCACCAGCATGGATTCTCCGATACACTTGAACAATTCATGCACATCATTATCCTGCGTATTAACCGTCTGCCAGTCACTTATCATATTGACATACTGTTCACCGATCACGAAAGAGCGGGTATCATAAAGTTCCGGATGCGGATTACCAAAGCTCAGGGAATCTTCCGTCACACGTGTATCCGCGCTGCATGCCTGTTTCACCTTCAGATAAGGATCAACCACAAATGCCCAACGCAAATCTCCGGTCTTATAATCAATCAGATTAGAGAAAGCTCCCATCGCATTATAAGTTTCATTCAACCAGCGTTCATCTCCTGTCAGCAGATATGCATAATATGTAGCATAACCTCTCCATCCGCTCCATCCGTGCGGAGAGTTAAACATATTCGGAAGCATCTGTACATCATACTGAGCTTCCCAGTAACGCATGGTTCCTCCTCTTCTTCTGGCATCCGGAACACGAAGTTGAGCCAGACAATCATGGCTATGCAAGATCCGGAGCATGGCATCCGTATAATACTGGCGTTTCTTTGCATCCTCCTGCATCAAGGCAAGCATACCGATCTGCAAGGCCGAGCAGGAAATCATACCATCTTCAAAAGTAAGTTCTCCTTCTGTTTCAAAATCTCCCTGCGAAGCCACCAGCTGGTCAATCGCACGCTTGGCTGACTGATAATGCCGTTTAGCTGCAGCAGCCCAGGTCTTGTCCGACCGGCCAAGCTTACGTTCCTCCAAAGTCAGTTCCAGCATACTCTTCGCGACATAAATTACGCTCGTATATACGGTGTTATGATTCACATAAGCCCCGTCTTTTCTTTGCCAGGTATTCATCAGCCAGTCTGCCAGACGCGAAGCCTTTTTCAGATCATTCACGTCATGATAAGCCTGATATTTGTCGACCAGCATTCCGATCGTACCCGATGTGTTCTGAATGCGGGAAGCATAATATTTAGGCTCCATCTTATCCTTGTCATGAAGCAGATCAAACAAATAATCAAAACGTTTGCACAACTGTTCGTCCAGAGCTTTATCCGGGAAATATCGTGCTGCAAGGAATGCCGAATGGAATCCGTACCAGCTCTCAATATGTGAAGTCGCTTTCTGATGATATTTCAGCGCTCCCTTTCTGGCCTGCTCCAGTGTCCACTGCCAGGATGAGTGAACAGACAAAATACCTTCGGCCTGATTTTCTCCGTCCTTCACACGGATGGTGTACATACCGACTTTCGGCAAACAACAGCTTATGTGTTTCACATCTTCAGCTCTGTTTTCCACCTGCACCGGTATTTCTTTGCCATTGTCATCCACCACACACACCTGTCCGCCAGACGAAATCACATCAAGTTCGGCCAGTTCTCCCGGAACATAAGCAGTCTTGTGTATTCTCAGCATAGGGATATCTGCCAACTTATGCAGTTTTTCTTCAAACACTCCCGGCTCTTCAATATCAACCAGTGCTATGATCCAGGACTTTGTTTCTCCCTGGTCCAGCTTCCACAAATGCTGAGGATTTCTGGAAGGAAGCGGCAATGCATTAATCAGATCAAGGTTCAAGGATTCAATCCGATGGCCCATAAACCAGTGAGGAGCCGGATCCTGATAACCTAAATTATATTCCACACTCCAGGAAGCAACGGCTTGAGGAGATACTACCCCCAATGTATGTCCCGAAGGTGTCTGAAGATAACCGAAGAAATGAGTTTTTTCATTGCGCATTAAAGTCGGGAAATACTTGCCGAACCATTCAGGATATTTATCCATATAAGTATCGATTCCCATTCTGATTCCGGCTTTCTCCGGCTGGAAAGGAACATGTCCTTTATTGGTAAGTGTAATCCGCATAGCCGGAGCACCATTCCATTTTTCATACTTCAGCGAGCATTCCACACCTTCAATTTCTGCCCGATAAGCAAACTTCCCGTCTGGAGTCCAGTCAGCCGTCGTACTTTTCCCGCCAGTTACTACATAAAACGAAGGTCCCCTGTGTTCTCCTTTCCGGAAAAACGGAACCGTATCATTCCCGTGCTGCCCTTTAAAAACAATTTGCTCAAGGCAGCCGTTCTCTGAGATTTTACACTCCCAATCTTTATCATTCCACTGAGCCGTCTGAGCCATTGCACCCATTCCCCACAGCAATGCACCAAATATTAATGAAGATCTTTTCATAAATGTTGAATAATTGTATTTATCAAATAGTATTTCCTTATAAGATATAAGCAAAAGACCTGACTTTCAGATAATACCGGCGAAACAACCAGCTAAACACCTGCTGATCACCGGATGCCAGAGATTTCAGTATTTCATTTTCGTTTTCCATAATCCGCATTTTACGTAGTATATCTTACACGACCATGTATCTTGCTCATTAAGGTCGGAGCAAAATTAACAGAAATATCCGATATTGACAACTGCATTCCGGCCCTAAAAAAGAGGCATCACCAGGCTGCCAAAGAAAATGTCTCGCGACAGATTTCTGTCAACAGCCCGGAGATGCCTCCAGTATGTTCCGGATACAACCAGCTTCAGGTTACTGGGACCGGATTCTATTTCTTCTTTTTGAACAGATCCAAAGCTTTATTGATCACCGACTTCTTCTTTTCCGAACCCTTAGAATCGTTGCCCAGCTTTTCACCCAGCCCTTTCAGTGCCTGTTCGGCTGCATTCCTGGCAAGGCTTGCCATATCAATACCAACCTTTGGAGAAGTGAAAGTTCCGCCGATCGTCATGTCTACTGTACCCAGTTTGGAAGCAATACCGTCTGCCGGCATCGTAATCTTTCCGGCGTAATCAATCGTCTGGTCAAGGCCGGTTGAGCCGGACAGATTCATATTATAATCTCCAAGCTTCAGGTCAAAGGGCTTGGTTGTCACCCGTCCGTCCTTGATTTCAAAGTCAATATTCAGATCCTTGACCTTGATTTCTTTCAGCGAAGGTTTCTTTACGATATCTGCCACCTGATCAATAAACTTAACTCCACTCAGACTCAGATCCTTCGTTGACAAGGCTCCCTTTCCCTGCACAGCCGACATGACCGGACTCATGGTTGCATCCAGCGGCGTATCAATCTGCAGATTTCCGGAGAAGTTTCCTTTCAGACCTGCAAAGATCGGAGCCAGTTGCTGTACCAGTCCCAAGTCCTGATAAGCCTGTGCAAAACTGATGTTTCTCATGTCAAAGGCTGCATTCAGTTCCGGCTGTTTCTTTTGAGGAGCAGCATAAGCACCGTTCATGGTTACGCTTCCGCCCATGGTATTGAACGACAGGTTACGCATATCTACCGTCCCGTTTCTGACAAGCAGAGTTCCTTTGCCGTCTGTAAGCGTCATCTTGTCAAACAGCAATTCACGGAAGGCTGCCTGCATCTGGAAGTCAATATTCTCAGGAACACGGATCACTCCCATGGCTGCCGTATCTGCGGGAACTTCCGCAACCGCAGCAGTCGTATCAGCACTCATAAAATCATTCAGGTTAAGATGATTGCTGCTGACGTTCAGGGTTCCCTTGAGTGTGGAGCCTTTCAAGGCATATCCCAGATAATTTTCAAAGCGGCTGTCGAGTGTCAGATCATTCTTCCCGATATTCACAGTCGTTTCACTCAATTGTAGATAACGCGGAGAGAAAGTAAATACAGACTGCTGAATATCTACCGGAGGCATGTCTTTCAGAACCAGTTTCATCTGGTTCAGCCGGAGACTTCCCTTGGCCTGCATTTGTTCGAACTGTTCTTTTTCAACCATCGAGAGCCTGCCCCCGAGTTTCAGGTCTGCCTGCACGAGTC
>ENA-OQDC01001067-OQDC01001067.1-human-gut-metagenome-genome-assembly--contig:-NODE-1067-length-15526-cov-9.066823_pt1 | contig 15526 bp, 15 predicted proteins | sample MGYA00242770_ERZ504601 | MGnify/ENA primary metagenome ERZ504601 (study PRJEB26092, sample SAMD00036305) | human gut metagenome | host: Homo sapiens | study: EMG produced TPA metagenomics assembly of...
CCATGATAACATCAGATACACCATCAAAACATCTGGATAGAAGCATTACTAATCCAACAACGCTAGCATCAATACCAGCATAGTCAGTATAGAAAAAAGTGAGGATACTCATTGCACCCCAAACGACGTTTTGAGCTGTATCACCTAAACCATATGCTACACGGGTTGTCCAAGATAATTTTCCACTAGAAGCCTGTGCATTATTCATAAATATACTCCTCTCAATAAAATAAGAAAATTGCTAAAAATTAAAATATAAAATAAATTCTATATAATAATGTTTACTATAAGCATATATAATTAGCAAGGATAAATTTATCCTTGCTAATTATTTTATATTAAAGACTTATAGATTATATTCATCAGCAATTTCTTTAATAGTTACAGGACGACCTTCTTGTACAGATTTTTTAGCAGCAAGACCAATTAAAACTGGTTGTAAGCCATCATTAGCATTAACTTCTGTTTCAGTGTCATTTTCAATAGCATCAACAAAAGATTTAACTTCATGAGCATATGCCATCATATAACGTTCTAAGAAGAAATACATAGGTTTTTCAGCTACAACACCTTCTTCGCCACTAAATACTGCATTAGAATTAGAGTCGTTGGAGATTGCAATAGCACCTTTAGTTCCAAAAACTTCAGCACGTTGGTCATAACCATAAACTGCTTTACGACAATTATCAATAACAGCAGTAGCACCATTTGCTAGTTTTAAAGTGATAACAGCAGTATCAATATCACCAGCTTCGCCAATTGCAGGATCAACTGTAACAGAACCTACAGCAAATACTTCAGTAACTTCACTTCCGGAAAGATAACGAACCATATCAAAATCATGAATAGTCATATCGAGGAAAATACCACCAGAAACTTTAACGTATTCAATAGGTGGAGCTTCTGGGTCACGAGATGTTACTTTTATAATTTGTTGTTTACCAATTTTGCCAGAAGCTACAGCTTCTTTAATTGCACGGAAATTATGGTCAAAACGACGATTGAAACCAACTTGATATTTAAGACCAGATGCATTAACAACATCAAGAACTTCTTTGATTTTATTAACATCATGGTCAATAGGTTTTTCACAGAAAACATGTTTACCAGCTTGAATAGCTTCTATAGAAAGAGGAGAATGCATATCAGTAGAAGCACAAATGAGAACAGCTTGAATATCTTTATCAGCCAATATTTTTTTTATAATCTGTATAAGTTTCAGTAATGCCAAGAGCGTTTGCCCATGCTATAGTGTTATCATTTAAGAATGGGTCAGCTATTGCTTTTACTTTTGCGTTAGGAACAAATTTAGAAATACTTTCACCATGAACACGACCGATACGTCCAGCACCAATAATACCAATATTAATCATTAAAAAAACCACCTTTGAATAATTTATGTTTAACTTTTGAGTTATTTATGTGTATCTTATGTATATAATTTTAACTGTTTTTATAAAAAAATATCTATAATATATTGTTTTTTATAATATTAGCAATATATTATAGATACTTAATTATTAATATATATGCGATTGTTATATAAAAAAATGAATTTAAAAACTATAAAATCTTGCTTTTGTCAGAAAACTTAAAACTTTAATATCATTTAGATAAAATAAAAATGCAAATAAAAATATATTTATTTTGTATATAAACATAATCAATTTAACAAAAAAATAATCAAAAATAATCATGTGAATTTTAATCATTTTATTAATCAATGACTGGTACCCAATTTTTATCTTTATAAGCAGCAAACAAAGCTCAATTTGTTCTTTTGTATTTTTACCTAGAGATAGATTAGGAAGATTATCTAGCGTGAAATAAGCACTATCACTTGTTTCTATGTTTTGATTGAATTTGCCAGAGATGACTTCACAGAGCATGAAGATTTTAGTTATGCCATAAGCGTATAATGGCACATTGTGGCGATTTCTATCATGTATTGCAATTAATCTAGTAGGAACGACATCAAGACCAGCCTCCTCTTTGGCTTCTTTGATGAGATTATCGCAGATGGATTGGTTGACATCTACCCAGCCACCAGGAAGTGACCAACGGCCATCACGTTCTTTGACAAGCAGGATTTTATCATCTTTGAAGATAACAGAACGTGTATCTAATTTTGGTGTTTGATATCCAGTCTCATTGCAAAATAGAGTTTTTACTTTTTCTACAGGTAAATCTACATATTCGCTCATTATTTCAGCAGCCATTTCGCTAAGTCTAGTGAAGCGTTCATAATCAAAATCATCTTTAGTATAAGCAAGACCAGCTTGAGCGATAAATTGCATTTCCATAGCAGTTGTAAGCCATTTATGATTGATATATGGTTTTTCAATCATAGTTAATGTATTTAAAATATCATAGGGTTGACGGAAATAATATTTTGCTTGAATATGTTTAAAATCATGGCAAGACCATGTAGCAAGGGCAAAATCTATATTTAATTCTTGGGCTAAATCGCTATCTTGGGCATTGATACCAATGAATAAAGCATTATCTTTATCTGTAAAATCTGTTTTAGTTTCTACAAATGATATGGAAATATTTTTCTGTTCTAAAAGGGAAATTATTTGCTTGAATTCATTGTTTTGTAAGGTTTTATTGATAAATAGTTTCTTATACATAAAATCACATCCGTAGTTTTATTTGTTCTTGGCTTATTAGCTTATTATATTTAAAGCAAGGAACTGTTTATTTTTATTATATCTATTTTTATTTGAAAAAGTAGTTATTTTGATTAAATTTATTATTGAAAACTATTATCAATTATTATATAATACATTTATGATAATGATTATCAATTTAAAGAGGTGAAAAAATGAGAGTATGTGATAATGTAGAAACTATGTTGGCTTTTCATGGCGCTCCAACATTAGAAGGTATAAAGCCAGGTAGTTTGATTTCATTTAATAAACAACGTATAAAAAATTGTCATTTGATATTAAAGCGATATAAGAAATGCATGGAATGTAAAGGCATAAGATTTTTTATAATATCAGAAACAGATAATTGGTTGTTACTCTTCATTTATCGCCAAAATGCTTTAAATCAGGTAATTCAAGAAGATAAAGTTCAAGAGTTTTTAAGTTTTTATGGCTATGTGAATTTTAAAAATTCTAAATCAATGCTTAAATTATTTAAAGACTCGCATGAGCTTGCAAAAAGGCTTTCCTCATGAGATTGGCATATTTTTAGGCTATCCGCTAGAAGATGTAAAAGGTTTTATTGAAAATAGCGGACGTCATTTCAAAATCTGTGGTCAATGGAAAGTATATTCAGATACAAAACGAGCTGAAAAATTATTTGCAAAATACGCAGAATGCTCAGACCGTTTTTGTGCTTGTTTATCACAAGGGCAATCAATAGAAGATTTAGTAAAAGCTGTTTAAGTTGAACTTTAGGAGGTTTTTTGATGAATAAAATAGCGATTATTTATTGGAGTGGTTCTGGTAATACAGAAGCAATGGCAAATGCAATTAAAACAGGTGTAGATGGTGCAGGAGTATCTTGCGATTTATATTTTGTAAGTGATTTTGATGTAGCTTCAATAAATGATTATGATGGGCTTATTTTAGGCTGTCCTGCTATGGGTGCAGAAGTTTTGGAAGAATGTGAATTTCAGCCAGTTTTTGATGAAATGATAAATTCTTTAAATGGTAAAGCTGTAGCTTTATTTGGCTCTTATGGTTGGGGCAGTGGCGAATGGATGACGACTTGGGAAGAGCAAGTTAAAGAAGCTGGTGCTGATTTATTTGAAAATGGCTTAATCATCAATGAAACACCAGATGAAGATGGCTTAAATACTTGTGAAGATTTTGGCAAACGTTTTGCTGTAAGTAAATAAATATGTTTTAATTAATCCTTAGCGAAAGCTAGGGATTTTTTATTGACTTGAAGTATACTTTAAGTTGTAAAATGACTATGTATGTAGAAAACTATATTTATATTATGGTATTATATGGTATAAATAATATACATAGGAGAGGTAGTCATGGAAAAAGCTAAAGTTTATTTTACTGATATGCGCGCATATCCAGGTAAAGAAAATCTATTACAAAAACTTGAACGTTTAATGGTTAAAGCTGGTATTGATAAAATTGATTTTAAAAATAAATTTGTAGCCATTAAAATTCATTTTGGTGAACCAGGAAATCTAGCATATCTTCGTCCAAATTATGCTAAAGTTGTAGCTGATGTAGTAAAAGCTCGCGGTGGTAAACCGTTTTTAACAGATTGCAATACTTTATATGTAGGTCGTAGAAAAAACGCTATAGAACATATGGACGCAGCTTATGAAAACGGATATAATCCATTCACTACAGGTTGTCAGGTAATTATTGCAGATGGTTTAAAAGGTACAGATGAAGCTTATGTTCCAGTACCAAATGGTGAATATGTAAAAGAAGCTAAAGTCGGTCAAGCTTTAATGGATGCAGATATCATTATTGATTTATCTCATTTTAAAGGTCACGAAATGACTGGTTTTGGTGGAGCAATTAAAAATATTGGCATGGGCGGTGGCTCTCGTGCTGGTAAAATGGAAATGCATTGTGATGGAAAACCAAGCGTAGATACAGATAAATGTGTAGGCTGTGGCGCTTGTAGTAGAATTTGTGCTCATGGTGCACCAATTATCACAGATAGAAAATGTTATATTGACCCAGATAAATGTTTAGGTTGCGGTCGTTGTATCGGTGCTTGTCATTTTGATGCTATTAAACCTACAAATTGGAATGCTGAAGATTTATTAAATAGACGTATGGCAGAATATGCTTATGCTATTTTAAATGGTAGACCACATTTCCATATCAATATCATTACAGATGTTTCTCCAAACTGTGATTGCCATGGTGAAAATGATATGCCAATTGTACCAAATCTTGGTATGGTAGCTTCTTTTGACCCAGTAGCAGTTGACCAAGCTAGTGCAGATATTGTAAATGAAGCACCAGTAATCGCTGGCTCTGAACTAGCTGATAATATCTTAAAAGATAGTATTGAAGCAGCAAGACATGACCATTTCCATAATACTCATCCAAATACAAATTGGCATGTATGTCTTGAACATGCTGAAAAAATTGGACTTGGCACTTGTGAATATGAATTAGTTAAAATTTAAGTTAGAAATAAGAAAGCAGCACTAAATTTTAATAGTGCTGTTTTTTTGATATTTTTTTATCTATCTTCAATTTAATAAGAAATTATTATTAAACTTATATGATTAAATAATTAATATAGTTAATAAATTTAAACTATAAATATATAGATTTTAATTATTTATTAAACTATTGAAAAAATTTTTTTGGTTTAGTTTTAAAATAATTAAATAGTTAAGTAATAATATAATACAAGAAAGGAAAATTTACATGATAAAAACGATATGGTATTTTTTTAAATTGGACTTACATTTATGTCTTTAGGAATTGTTTTAATCATCAAATCAGCGTTAGGGACTTCTCCAATTTCTAGTGTACCATATGTATTGAGCTTGGCATTGCCATTTACAGTTGGTCAATTTAATTTTGCAGTTAGTTCATTGATGTTTATTTTACAACCTATTATTTTACGCAATAAATTTGAATGGGTACAGATTTTACAAGTGCCAATGACTTTTATTTTCTGTGCGTTTATTGATTTATTTATGTATATATTTAGTTGGCTCCATCTTCAAGCTTATTATCAACATATTTTAGTATTGTTAATCGGTTGTATTTGTATGGGAATAGGTGTTACATGCCAATTATTAGGACGTGTGGTTATGCTTCCTGGTGAAGGTTTAGTAAATGCGATTGCTACTCATTGGAAATTAGACTTTGGCAAGATAAAGGTTATTTTTGATTGGTCACTCGTTGCTATAGCTGGTGGATTGTCATTATATTATTTTGGCACTATTGAAGGAATACGAGAAGGAACACTTGTTTCAGCTTTTGCTACAGGGTTATTAGTAAAATTCTTTATGAATATGCTTTTGAAATTTAGAGTGAAGAGATTTGGGCAATTAAGACAGCAATATAAAATGGAAAAGTTAAAATCAAAAGGAAATAAAGTATAATCATTTAGATAAACTTTTTTATTTTTTTAGAAAATAGTGGTAAACTAAAATTAAAATTCTTATTAATTTTATACATAATAAAGAGAAGGGCTGATTTTGATTATGGGTAAAATGTTGACAAGACAAGAAGCTTGGGAATTATTGACAAGATATACAAAAACTCCTAGCTTACAAAAACATGCATTGGCAGTAGAAGCTGTAATGAAGTATTTTGCAAAACTAAATAATGAAGATGTAGAAAAATGGGGAGTAGTGGGTTTACTTCACGATTTAGATTATGAACAATTTCCGGAAGAACATTGTCATAAAGTTGTAGAAATCATGCAAGAAGAAGGAATTGATGATTTTTATATTCATGCAGTATGTAGTCATGGTTATGGCATATGTTCTGATGTGAAACCGGAACATATCATGGAAAAAGTGTTATTTACTATAGATGAATTAACTGGACTTATCAATGCGCTTTGCTTGATGCGACCTTCAAAAAGTGTATTAGATTTAGAAGTAAAATCAGTTAAAAAGAAATTTAAAGATAAATCATTTGCCTCTGGTGTAAATCGTCAGATTGTAAAAGATGGCTGTGAAATGTTAGGTATGAGCTTAGATGAAGTCATCAAGGAAACTATTGAAGGCATGAAGACTGAAGCAGAAGCTATTGGCTTAAAAGGTAATCTATAAAATTTTAATTAATAATATAAAAAAGCCTAGAGAACTTAATCTCTAGGCTTTTGTTGTATCATTAATTAAAATACATCATGAAGAATGATTGTCTGGTCACGGTTTGGACCTACGGAAACAAATCCAAGACCAATACCTGTAACCTGCACCATTCTTTCTAAATATTTACGTGCATTTTCTGGTAAATCTTCATATTTTTTGATGCCGGAAATGTCTGTTTTCCAACCAGCGAATGTTTCATAAATTGGTTCTACATTTGCAAGAACTTTTAAGCTTGCAGGCATTTCATCTAAGATTTCACCATTGTATTTATAAGCTACACACATTTTGATTTCATCGAAAGTATCGAGGATATCAAGGCGAGTAACTGCCATATAATCAATACCACTGAGGTAACCTGCATAGCGAACTACGCAAGCATCAAGCCAGCCAGTACGACGAGGACGACCTGTAACTGTACCATATTCATGACCACAATCACGGATTTTATCGCCGATTTCGTTGAGCTGTTCAGTTGGGAATGGACCTTCACCAACACGAGTGCAATATGCTTTTACGATACCTACTACTTTATCGATTTTGTTAGGGCCTACACCAGCACCAGAGCTTACGCCACCAGCTGTTGGATGAGAAGCAGTAACATATGGATAAGTACCATGGTCGATATCAAGCATAGTAGCTTGAGCACCTTCAAACATTACTTTTTTACCAGCATTGATTTCTCTATTTAAGAATGCGGAAGTATCAATTACATGTTTTCTGAGTTTTTCAGCGTAACCGAGATATTCAGTGCGAATATCTTCATAGTTTAATGGTTCTTTACCATAGAGTTTTACAAGCTCACGATTTTTAGTTTCAAGAGCTGTTTTTAATTTTTCGCTGAATGTTTCTTCATCAATTAAATCACAAACGCGGATACCAATACGGTTATCGCGGTCCATATAGCATGGGCCAATACCACGTTTAGTAGTACCGATTTTTAATTCGCCTTTGTTTTCTTCTTCAAGACCGTCCATAAGACGATGGTAAGGCATTACAACGTGAGCACGATTAGAGATACGTAATCCGTCAACAGAGTAACCATCTTTTTTTAGAGCTTCCATTTCTTGAAGGATTACTTCAGGGTCAAAAGCTACACCATTTGCAATCACACAAATTTTATTATCATAGAGCATACCAGATGGCATGAGTCTTTGTTTAAATTCTTTGCCGTCTACTGTAACAGTATGACCTGCATTACTACCACCTTGATAACGTACAACTATATCAGCTTTTTCTGCTAAATAGTCTACGATTTTACCTTTACCTTCATCACCCCATTGGGTACCAGTTACAACAACTGTTGACATAAGAAAACTTCCTCTCTATTACTCAAGTTTAATATTAACTGCTTATTCAATACCGAAACGAGCCATAATCATGTCTACATTGCGTAAGAACCATTGATAATCGAAGCAGTTGTCGATTTCTTCTTTAGTGAGATATTTTGTGATATCTGGGTCTTTTTCTACATTTGTGCGGAAATCTTCGCCTTTGAGCCATCTAGCCATAGCATTTCTTTGAACCCATTTGTAAGCATCTTCACGAAGTACGCCTTTGCTTACAACAGCGAGCATGATGCGTTGGCTGAAGATAAGACCGCCAGTTTTGTTAAGATTTTCCATCATAGCTTCTGGATAAACGAGAAGTTTATCTAAAAGATTTGTTAATTTACGGCAGCAGTAATCAACGTTGATAGTGCTGTCTGGTAAAATTACGCGTTCAACGGAAGAATGGGAAATATCGCGTTCATGCCAAAGAGTGATATCTTCCATAGCTGCAATAGCGTTACCACGAACAAGGCGAGCCATACCAGAGATACGTTCACCAGTGATTGGATTACGTTTATGAGGCATAGCAGAAGAACCTTTTTGACCTGGTTGGAAATATTCTTCAACTTCACGGATATCTGTACGTTGAAGGTTACGTAATTCTGTAGCGATTTTTTCAAATGTGCTAGCTACAATAGCAAGAGTAGTCATATATTCTGCATGGCGATCACGCTGAATAACTTGTGTTGCAAGTTTTACAGGTTCAATGCCAAGTTTTTTGCAAGTGATTTCTTCAATACGAGGGTCAATATTGGAATAAGTACCTACAGCACCAGAAAGTTTACCAACAGCAACGATTTTTTTAGCGTGTTCAACACGTTCGATATCACGGCAAACTTCATCATACCATAAAGCAAATTTTAAACCGAGAGTCATTGGTTCTGCATGGATACCATGAGTACGACCAATGCAAACAGTATGTTTATATTTTTTAGCTTGACGTTTTAAAACATCACGTAAATTTTTGAGGTCTTCTAAAATAAGCTCAGCGGAATTTTTTCATCATAATGCCGAGTGCTGTATCTTTTACGTCGCTGGAAGTTAATCCTTTATGGATATATTTAGAATCTTCACCAACGTATTCAGCAACGTTAGTTAAAAATGCGATAATATCATGATTAGTAACTTTTTCAATTTCTTTAACGCGTTCTAAGTTAAACTGTGCTTTTTCACGAATATTTTTAGCAGCTTCTACAGGAATTTGACCAAGTTCTGCCATAGCTTCACAAGCTGTAATTTCAACTTCAAGCATTACTTCAAATTCGTGTTGGAGAGTCCAAATTCTTCCCATTTCAGGATTGGTATAGCGTTCAATCATTTAAAAATTTCCTCCTCATATTTAAAACCAGCATAAATTTTCTACTGATAACAGCAAAAAGAACTCAAATAGACACTATGTCAAGGATTTGAGTTTTATTTGTAAAATCTATATGTAGCTTTTACCTTCATATAATAGCATTTTATGTACTTTAGTGTCAATGAAAATGGGGATTATAAGTTTACGATACATATGTGCATAATAAAAAGCTATATTAATTTTACGATTAATATAGCTTGTTTTATTAAATATTATCTTGAGTACGAAGTAAATCTGCAAATTTTGTAAATTCCTTATGGAAGAATAATTGAACAGTATCAACAGGACCATTACGATGTTTTGCGACAATGACATCAGTTATATTTTTATTTTCTGTTTCAGCATTGTAATAATCTTCACGGTATAAAAACATAACGATATCGGCATCTTGTTCTAGTGAACCAGATTCACGAAGGTCACTGAGCATTGGTTTTTTTATCTGTCTTGACTCTACGCTACGAGAAAGCTGAGAAAGTGCAATTACAGGAACATTGAGTTCACGAGCTAGAGATTTTAAAGAACGAGATATCTCAGAGATTTCTTGTTGTCGATTATCGCCATTTTTATTTGCTCTACCTTGCATTAATTGCAAATAGTCGATTAATACTAAGCTTAAACCTTTTTCTTGTTGAAGTCGGCGAGCTTTGGAGCGAAGTTCCATGATGCTGATACCAGGAGTATCATCAATATAAAGTGGCGCTTTAGAAAATTTATCAGCAGCGGCAATTAATTTTTGCCAATCTTGTTCATCTAAATCACCGACGCGTAATCGTTGAGACTCGACAAGTCCTTCGGCACAGAGCATACGCTGCATTAATTGTTCTTTGGACATTTCAAGAGAGAAAAAGGCTACAGGTTTATTTTCTTTTAAAGCAACATGAGAAGCTATATTTAAAGTAAAGGCTGTTTTTCCCATACTAGGTCTGGCAGCGACTAAGATTAAATCAGAAGGTTGAAGCCCTGCGGTGAGTTTATCTAAGTCTTTAAAGCCAGTGGATAAACCTGTTAGACCACCTTTTGATTCATATAGATTTTCAATTTTGCTAAAAGTATCAATGACAATTTGATTAATAGGTGTGAAATCGCCAGTTTTGCGATTAGAAGCGATTTCTAAAATCATTTTTTCAGCTTTATCCATGATGCTATCAGCATCATCAGCACCTTCATAACCCATAGCAGCAATGGCTGTAGCTGTATTGATGAGATGACGCATGAGAGCCTTTTCTTTGACTATCTTAGCATAAAAAACTACATTTGCAGCTGTAGGCACAGTATTGGCAAGTGCAGTAACAAAAGCAATACCGCCAACTTTTTCTAATTGATTTGTTTTATTTAATTGTTCAATGACAGTTAAATTATCGACTGCCTGATTGCGATTGGATAAATCAAGCATAGCTTCAAAAACAATGCGATGAGCTTCGCGATAAAAATCCTGTGGATTTAAAATTTGAGCAGATTCAGCAATAGCTTCTTTAGAGATGAGCATAGCACCTAAAACAGCTTGCTCAGCTTCTATATTTTGGGGAGGTACTCTATCTATCAAAAATAATCACCTCTTAAATTTTATCAAAAGCGAATGCTAAAGCTTCTTGTGCTGTTTTAACAGGATGTACTTTTAAGCCATGTAAATCAGGAGGGATATCTTTAGCATTTTCTTCAGGAATAATCAAAGTTTTGATACCAGCTTGGCTAGCACCATAAGCTTTTTCAAAGACACCGCCTACAGGACGAACTAATCCTTGAATAGAGATTTCACCAGTAATGGCGATATCCTGACGAATTGGTTTTTGGGTAATAGCAGAAATCAAAGCTATTAAAATGGCTGTTCCAGCAGATGGCCCATCAATATTACCGCCACCGATTATATTGATGTGAATATCATAATCATGGATATCTTCATTTGTGAGTTTGCGCACAACAGCAGCAGCATTGAAGACAGAGTCTTGAGCCATAGAGCCAGCTGTTTGATTAAAACGCAAGATACCTTTACCTTTTTCATGAGCTTTAAAAGCGATAGCTTCAATTTCGATAACAGAACCAATGAAACCAGCAACGCCTAAGCCAAAAATTTTACCAATCTCACTAGTGTCGGAAGCTTTTTTAGTGATAAATGGTGTTAAGCGACTTACTTGAGCCACAGTATAGATATCTTCTTTAGTGATTAATATATTATCCATATCATTTTCTTGGCGAACGAGAGCATTACTGTAAGCATCAGCTAAGATATTGATAGCTTTACGTCCTTCAATTGTATATTCACTGATAATCTGGGCTACTTCGTCATCTAATTTAGCATTTAGTTTATGAGCAGCATTTAAAACTATAGTTTCAATATGTTTTGGAGTCAGTGGTTCAAAATAGATTTCAGCACAACGAGAACGAAGAGCTGGATTTAAATAATAGCTATCGCGAGTGGTAGCTCCAATTAAAACGAAATCAGCAGGCGCACCTTCAGTGAATAATTTTTTGATATATTCTGGTACATTAGGGTCGTTTGGCTCGAAATAAGCAGAGTCAAAATAAGCGCGTTTATCTTCAAGAACTTTTAATAATTCATTTTGTAAAGTATCATCAAGTTCACCGATTTCATCAATGAATAAAATACCACCGTGAGCATCTGTAACAAGCCCTGGTTTTGGTTCAGGAATACCGCTATCGGCTAAATCTCTACGAGCTCCTTGATAAATTGGGTCATGAACAGAACCAAGTAGAGGATTGGCTATACCTCTAGGGTCATAGCGAAGTGTAGTGCCGTCTGTTTCCACAAAAGGTGCATCAGCATTAAATGGTGTATGTGGCTGAGTACATGCTTCTTGAAGTACGAGCCTTGCAGCAGTTGTTTTCCCTACGCCAGGAGGGCCATAAAGTATTAGATGTTGAGGATAAGGTGAGCTTAATTTTGCTTTTAAAGCTTTAATAGCTCTTTCTTGTCCTATGATTTCAGATAAATTTTCTGGTCGTAACAATTCCATGATGGATTTTGTTAGATGAATTTTATTTTTATCTTCTAGCTGTTTTAGTTTTGCTAATGATTGAGAAGACTCTTTAAGAGAACTTTCTTCTTTAAGGATTTGTTTTTTTATATCGAAAATATAATCTTGATGATTTTCTTCCATCTTCGCAGATATGCGTTTTTCTAATTCATCTTCAAAAGAACGACGTGCCATGATATTGGCTAAATAATCCATCATTTCTTTTAAAAGTGTAGGAATTTCATCATCTTTAGGCAATTTATCTAAAGTAGGATTTTCATAAACTATTTTTTGCAGACCTAAGATACGTTGATTGCGGTTATTCGAGCGAATTAGCGTTAAAGCTTCTAATTTACTCGCTTTTAATACAAGACGGTCAGCACCTTCGATATCGACTAAGATATCATAAAGAGCATCAATATCATGGTCTATAGGTTCAACTACGATTTCTTCAGGAGTATTTTCAACTTTTGTAGCAGAAATATTAGGCTGCTGTAATTTTACAGCAGCCTTAGTTGTTCGAGATTTTTTTTTAGATTTGAAAAAACGAGAAAATATACTCATAATTGCCTCTTATTTTTCTACAACGTGTACAGTGATTGTACTTGTTATTTCAGGGTGAACTTTGATTGTTGCAGTGTAATCACCGAGACAAGTTATATTTTTTATATCGATTTTGCGTTTATCAATATCAATATTGTGTTTTTCTTTAAGTGTTAAAGCAACATCTTTACTTGTAACAGAGCCGAATAAACGACTGCCTTCGCCAACGCGAACAGGAATAGTGATTTCTACTTGGGATAATTGGGAAGCCATTAAACGAGCTTCATCACTAGCTTGTTGTTTTTTGCGTTCAGCAGATTTTTTCTGAGCTTGAGCTACATTTATATTTTGTTTAGTCGCTTCTACTGCATATTTTTTAGCGATGAGGAAATTTCTACCATATCCTTCAGCAACTTCTACGATATCGCCTTTTTTACCAACTTTTTTAAGATCTTGCAACATTATTACTTTCATTCTTATCAGCCTCTTTCATATATGACAATGTAGTATTTACTACATCTTGTTTTAATTCTTTTAAAGGTCTATTTTTTACTTGGGAGCCAGCCACATTTTGATGACCGCCACCACCAAATTGTTCCATGATGACTTGGACATTGATTTCACCAGTAGAACGAGCACTTACACCAATGACATTATCTTTTAAGCGGAAAAATACAATACTCACGCGTACATTTTCAATTCCTAATAAATCATCAGCGATTTTTCCTGATATAGCTTGAATACTATTGGCATTATCAGGGCAAACTGCTACAACTAAACCTTCTGGATAGAAAATAGAATTAGCAATAGCAGTACATTCAGCAAGATTAGTTTCATAATCTGTGCGGAATAAATAATGAACTACTTCAGGGTCAGCACCACAACGACGTAAATGCGATACAGCATCAAATGTACGAACACCAGTATTGACACGGAAGTTTTTCGTATCGACAACTATACCAGAATAAAGAGCAGTAGCTTCTAAACGTGATAACTTGATATTTTCATTGAAATACATCAATAATTCAGTTACCAATTCACTTGTAGAAGAAGAATATGGCTCAATATAGATTAATAATGCATTTTTGATTACATTTTCAGAACGACGATGATGGTCGATTACAATGACATGATTTATTGATTGCAATAAATCAGGACTAGCCACAAGATGAGGTATATGTGTATCGACTACGAATAATACAGGATTTAAAGCAGTCATTGCTAGCGCTTCTTTTTGCGTGATAAAGAGATTTTCAAAGTCTTTATCAGTTTTGCAAAGACTGATTAATTTATCTATGCCTTCATTCATATCACTTAAAATGATATAAACAGGTTTTCCCATTTGACGAGCCATACGCGATACACCTATGGCAGAGCCTAAACTATCAAAATCTTCATTGTGATGTCCCATGACAAACACAACATCAGCAGCTTCCATGCGTTCAAAAACAGCATGAGCGACAACGCGAGCTTTTACACGGGTATGTTTTTCTACAGCTTTGGATTTTCCACCAAAGAATTGAACTTTACCATCTAAGTCAACAGCTACCTGGTCTCCACCTCTACCTAATACTAAGTCAAGGTGAGATTGAGCAAGAGCACCTAATTCTTCCATAGAAGTTTTTGGTCTGCTTTGAATTAAACCGATACTCAAAGTAACAGGGAATTTGTTATCGCCATGAAGATTGCGAACTTTGTCTAAGATATCGAATTTTTCACTGACAGCTAAATCAAGAGCATGGCGTTCTAAGATGATTACATACATATCATCAGAGATACGACGAAGTAATCCACCTAGAGAATGAGACCATTTATCTAAAAGACTATTGACTTCAAATAAGATAGATGTACGTTGAGCTTCACTTAACCCTTGCATAACGTCATCATAATTATCTATTTGGATATAGCCAAATACCATAGTACGCATAGCTGTATCTAATTTAAAACGTTCATATTCTGAAATATCATAGATATATAAAGTCATTAAATGGCTATCGTCATCAGTATTTACTGGTCGATAGATTACCATGTAGAATTTATTATCTTGAGAAAAGATATATTGACCATTGCGGTTCCAAATATTATCGATAGGAATGTTTGGCCAAATATCAGTGATAAAAGAACCTATTTCAGGTGGTTGCTTGAGCCAGCGTTCTAATTCATGATTATACCATTCTAAACGTAAATCTTTATTGATAACCATGATTACTTGAGGTAATTGTTCCAAAGCATAATTAGATAATTCATTTACATTTTTAATGACATTTTCATAGTAAGCTTTTAGATTTTTGCGTCGTTCAATACTGCGTTCTTTTAGATAAAAGAATAAACATATCCATAAAACAATACCGCCACTAAATATATACCAATTGTATTGAAATATATAGGTGTGAGTTCAATACCTTCAACGAAATACATTTTTTTTCAATGTTTCAGATAAAGGAACAGCAACAGCTGCACCAGCAGGGCTTACATGTTTAAAAGATGCAGCAGCTGGAAGACCTGTAGCTTCTCTTAATTCACGAACTAATTGCCAACTGTTGAA
>ENA-OQDC01001070-OQDC01001070.1-human-gut-metagenome-genome-assembly--contig:-NODE-1070-length-15521-cov-5.262050_pt1 | contig 15521 bp, 18 predicted proteins | sample MGYA00242770_ERZ504601 | MGnify/ENA primary metagenome ERZ504601 (study PRJEB26092, sample SAMD00036305) | human gut metagenome | host: Homo sapiens | study: EMG produced TPA metagenomics assembly of...
AGATCGTGCTGAACCCCACGCAGGAGCAGCGCAAGGTGAGCGACCTTGCCCTGACCGTTGCCGCCACCATGGATAAGATCGTGATGATCGAGGCCGGTGCCAACGAGGTGGACGAGGACACCATGCTCAATGCCATCAAGGCCGCCCACGCTGAGATCAAGAAGATCATCACCTTCATCAACGGCATCGTTGCAGAGCGCGGCAAGCCGAAGATCGATTTCCAGGTGGTGGGTCTGGATATGGACGTGTTCCACGCCATCCAGAACAAGTATCTGGACGACTTCAAGGCCGCCATGGATACTGATGACAAGAATGTGCGGGATGCTGCCCTGCTGCCCATCATGGACAAGATCGCTGAAGAGTACCCGACCTGTCTGACGCAGATCTCGACCTCGTCAGCTACAAGATGCAGAAGTACGTTGTCCGCCGCTGGCTGCTGGATGAGGGCAAGCGCGTGGATGGCCGCGGCATCAACGAGATCCGCCCGCTGGCTGCCGAAGTGGGCATCCTGCCCCGGGTCCACGGCTCCGGCTATGTTCACCCGCGGCCAGACCCCAGGTGCTGACCACCTGCACCCTGGGCGGCACCAAGGACAACCAGCTGATGGACGATCTGACCGACGAGCAGACCAAGCGTTACATCCATCACTATAACTTCCCGCCGTATTCTGTCGGCGAAGCCCGCGCACCCCGCAGCCCCGGCCGCCGCGAGATCGGCCACGGCGCACTGGCAGAGCGCGCTCTGGTCCCCGTGCTGCCCTCTCTGGAGGAGTTCCCCTACACCATCCGCTGTGTCTCTGAGGTCCTGAGCTCCAACGGCTCCACCTCTCAGGCTTCCATCTGCGGTTCCACCCTGGCTCTGATGGATGCCGGTGTGCCCATCAAGGCACCTGTTGCCGGTATCTCCTGCGGCCTGATCACCGAGGGCGACCGCTGGATGACCATGCTGGACATTCAGGGCGTGGAGGATTTCCACGGCGATATGGACTTCAAGGTGGGCGGCACCCGCAAGGGCATCACTGCCATCCAGATGGACATCAAGATCGACGGCCTGACTTACGATATCATTGCCGAGGCCTTTGAGAAGTGCCGCAAGGGCCGCCTGTACATCCTGGACGAGATCATCAAGCCCGTGATCGCACAGCCCCGTGAGGAGCTGAGCCGCTGGGCTCCCAAGATGTTCAGCATGATGATCCCTACCGATAAGATCAAGGACGTGATCGGTAAGGGCGGCAAGGTCATCCAGGACATCTGCGCCACCTGCAACTGCAAGATCGATGTGCAGGAGGACGGCCATGTGTTCGTCTCCGCTGTGGATCAGGAGGACGCAAAGCGTGCCATCTTCACCATCAAGACCATTGTGGAGGATCCCGAGATCGGTGCCATCTACAAGGGCAAGGTCACCCGCCTGATGAACTTTGGTGCCTTTGTGGAGATCGCACCGGGCAAGGAAGGTCTGGTGCACATCTCCAAGCTGGACACCAAGCGTGTGGAGCGCGTGGAGGATGTGGTCGCTGTGGGCGATGCCATCGTGGTCAAGGTCACGGACATCGACCAGCAGGGCCGCATCAACCTGAGCCGCCGCGATGCCATTCTGGCGCTGGAAGCCAAGCGCGCCGCGCAGGAGCAGCAGTAATCCCATAAATCAGAGGGACCCCACAGCCGGTTGGCTGCGGGGTCCCTTTTTGCTGTCCGAAAAAACTTTTGGGTTTCCTCTTGACAGAAATGCAAAAACGTGTATTATTGTATTAGCTGCTTAATACAGCAACACATAAGGAGGGCAAAGCAGAATGAGTGAACAGTTTGATGCCAGCCGCCCGATCTATGCCCAGCTGGTGGAACGGCTCAAAGCCAGAATTCTGGCGGGCACCTACCCGCCGGGGGGCCATCTGGATTCGGTGCGGGATCTGGCCGCAGCTGCCGGGGTCAACCCCAACACGATGCAGAGGGCTCTGGCCCAGCTGGAAAGTGAGGGCCTTGTGCGCACCGAGCGCACCAGCGGACGCTACGTTACGGAGGATACGAATTTGATCGAACAACTGCGGGCTGCCGCCGCCCATGACATCGCGGCAGATTTTCTGGAGAAGATGCGCAGCATCGGCTACACGCCGGAAAAGGCGGCAGCCCTGTTGGAGCACTGGGATACAGAGGAGGTAGAACCCCATGAGTAAGGTGCTGACCTGTGAAAAATTGACAAAAGTATACGGAAAGGAAAAGACCGCGCTGGACGGCATCGATCTGGAGCTGGATTTTGGCCGCATCGTAGGGCTGCTGGGCCCCAACGGCAGCGGCAAGACCACCCTGCTCAAGCTGGCCAATGGTCTGCTGCAGCCCACGGAAGGCCGCATCCGGATTGCGGGCATGGCCCCCGGCCCGGAGACCAAGGAGCTGGTCTCCTACCTGCCGGACGCCGACTGGCTGCCCGACTGGATGCGGGTGGAGGAGCTGGTGGAGATGTTCCGGGATTTTTACGGCACGCCCAGTCAGGCCAAGGCTTACATCGGCTTTGACGCCGACAAGGCCAATGAGATGCTGGCCCGGCTGAACATCGCCCCCAATGCCCGGCTCAAGACCCTTTCCAAGGGCAACAAGGAGAAGGTTCAGCTGGTGCTGGCCATGAGCCGCAACGCCCGTCTCTACCTGCTGGATGAGCCCATCGGCGGCGTGGACCCTGCGGCCCGGGACTACATCCTGAACACCATCATTTCCAACTACAGCAAGGACGCGACCGTTGTCATTTCTACCCACCTCATCGAGGACATTGAGCCGGTGCTGGACGAGGCCGTGTTCCTGAAGGACGGCCGAATCTTTGCTCACCGCGCTGTGGATGATATCCGCGAGACCGAGGGCAAGAGCGTCGATGCATATTTCCGGGAGGTATTCAAATGCTGAAACAATTGCTGAAATATGAGTTCAAGGCCACGAAACGCCGGTATTTCGGGCTGTATCTGGCGCTGGCGCTGTTGAGCGTGGTGCTGGGCGTGACCTTCCGGCAGGAACACGCGCTGGCTCACAGCACAAGCTTCCAGAATCTCGAAGTGATTCTGATGATCGTGTATGTCTCGGTCATCCTTGCCATCGCGGTGCTCTGCTTCGTGAACACCATCCAGCGCTTTTATCAGAACCTGCTGGGCCGGGAAGGCTACCTGATGCACACGCTGCCGGTCAATGAGAACCAGCTCATCCTCTCCAAGCTCCTCACCAGCATGGTCTGGGTGCTGTGCAGCGGCCTTGTGGGCATTGTCTGCATCACAGGAATGGTCAGCATCGGTGTGATTGATTCGGAGACCTTCGGCATGGTGGACTGGAACAGCTGGAAGCAGCTGTGGCAGATGCTGTACGAGGAGATAGGCCCGGAGTTCTGGGTGGCAATGGCATGGACCATCCTCATCAATCTGGCCCGGCTGGCAAGCCTCATCCTCTGCGTTTACGCTGCCTGTATGATCGCCCATCAATTCCCCAAGCATGTGATGGTGGCCGGGATCCTCGCGTTTATCGGCCTGAACATCGTGGAGACCCAGCTCGATAAGCTGCTGGGCACGAATGATGTGAGTATGATCGTGGATGTCACGTACCGGGTCGTGGGTGTGAACGTGACCGGTGTGAGCTATGGAGTGACCCCGATGCAGACCATGACCACAGCGTTCGGGGCCGGCTCCGGCTATCTGTTCTGCTTTGTTGTGACCTCGGCCTTCGCGGCGGCCTACTTCTGCCTGACCCGGTGGCTGATGAAAAATAAACTGAATCTGGAGTAAACAAAAAGGCGGTGTGCCCGGAGCGGACACACCGTCTTTTGCTGTCTGGAAAAAGGATTACACGCCGGAAGCGCCGTAGTTTGCCAGCACACGGGCAGAAGGATCGTTGACGTTGCAGCCGGGCCATGCCTTGTTCGGCATCCAGAAGCCCACGATGGTGCGGCTCTGGTCGTGGTAGTATTTCTCGAAGATCTCGCGGTAGAACAGGCTCTCCTTGGTAAAGGGCATACAGTGGGCCGAGTAGTTTGCCCGGCGGAGCTGGAACTCCTCATCGGTGTACAGGCTCTCGGCGTACTCCTTGATGTCGTCCACCATGCTGTGGCCCACGGCATCGGAGAAGGCGGCCTTTTCGCGCCAGAGGATCTCCGGGGGCAGCCAGTCGCCCTCAAAGGCCTTGCGCAGCAGATACTTGCCCTTGCCGTAGCTGTTCAGCTTCTTTTCCGGGTCGATGGCCATGACGTAACGCACAAAATCCAGATCACCAAAGGGCACGCGGGCCTCGATGCTGTTGGAGGAGATGCAGCGGTCGGCGCGCAGCACATCGTACATGTACAGCTCACGGATGCGCTTCTGGCTCTCCTGCTGGAAGGCATCGGCGGTGGGGGCGTAGTCGGTGTACTTGTAGCCGAACAGCTCATCGGAAATCTCGCCGGTCAGCAGCACGCGGACATCGGTCTGCTCGTGGATGGCCTTGCACAGCAGGTACATGCCCATGCTGGCGCGGATGGTGGTGATGTCCCAGGTGCCCAGCAGACGGATGACCTCTTCCAGACTGTTGATGACCATATCCCGGTTGATGATGATCTCGTGGTGCTCGCTGCCCAGATATTCTGCGGTCTGGCGCGCATATTTCAGATCAATGGCATCGGTGTCCATGCCAATGGCAAAGGTGCGGATGGGCTTGCCAAGCTTCTTGGCGGCAATGGAGCACACCAGCGAGGAATCCAGACCGCCGGAGAGCAGGAAGCCCACAGGGGCATCTGCGTCCAGACGCTTCTCTACGCCTGCGATCAGCTTTTCGCGGATGTTCCGCAGCACGGTGTCCATGTCGTCCTGCATGGGGGCGGGCACATCGGCAATGTCCTCATAGCGGACGAAGCGGCCATCGCAGTAGTAGCTGCCAATGGGGAAGGGCCGGATGTCGTCGCACCAGCCAATGAGGTTCTGCATCTCGGAGGCGAATGCGATCTGGTGGCTGGACTTGGAGTAGCCGTAGAACAGCGGACGGATGCCGATGGGGTCGCGGGCGGCGATGAGCCGGTCCTTGCGGGAATCGTACATGATAAGCGCGAACTCGGAGTCCATGTGACGGAACATATCCAGACCGTACTCATAGTACAGCGGCAGCAGGATCTCGCAGTCGCAGTCGGACTGGAACTTGTAGCCGCGGCGCTTGAGGATCTCTTTCTCAAAGCGGAAGCCGTACAGCTCGCCGTTGCACACCACGCAATCGGCACCGCGGTAGAACGGCTGCATGCCTTCCGGCGTCAGGCCCATGATGGCTAGACGGCCAAAGCCCATCAGACCAAAAGGCCCTTCCACCACACGCTGGTCGTCCGGGCCGCGCATGACCGTGCGCAGCAGGTATTCCTTGAATTTGGCGGCACTCAGATCGTGCCCGGTATAGCCCATAACACAACACATATTTCTTACCCCTCTTTTTAAATAAAAAATACGGCAGCTCATTCATCCCAATCGCTAGGACGAATATGCTGCCGTATCCGTGGTGCCACCTAAATTACCGGCATAAAACCATGCCAGTCACTTTTGTGCGCTCTCCCCGTTGAAAGCACTGCCGCGATAACGAGCGGCGCACGTCGGCCCCTACTGCTGCACAAACAGGTTCAGGGTGAAGCTTGCGGGTGTTCGTTCGGGTTTCGCTCTCTGCGCGGCTTCCACCTACCCGCACTCTCTGAAAGAGGACATTGAAACCTTACTTTTCCCGGTCAACGCTTTTTCTTGCATGCATTGTATCACGGCTTTTTGCCCGTGTCAACACAGCAGGCGCATTTTTGTGCGGTTTGACCATCAGAGTCGGACTGTTCCTCTTTTTGGGCGCAGTGGCGGCACAAACCATACAGAACGCTGCCCTCGCACTGCAGGGTAAAGCCATGCTCTGCCATCAGGTGGGCGCGCACCTCGTCCATGAAGTGGCAGTCCAGATGATAGATGCGCCCGCACTGCACGCATTTGAGGTGCAGATGCTCCCGGCAGTGGCGGCCCTCGTCCACGTACTGGAACACAGCTTTTTCGCCCTTGTCGGCAACGTATTTCATGATGCGCTGCTCCCCGGCCAGCTTGTCCAGATAGCGGTACACCGTGGTGGGGTTGGGGCTTGCGCCCTGCTCTTCCAGATGCTCCAGAATGTTGGAAGCACTCACCGCGTGCTGCCGGTTGTTGATGAGATAATCTAAAATCAGTTGACGGGTCTTGGTATTGTAGCCGTCGCTTCGTGCCATAAGAGAGATCCACACCCTTTTCAATATTTTTTACATTGTAGCATATTTTTGCATTGGATGCAAAAGAACCGGGCCAAAAGAAGCGGCATTGGCTACAAGCACAAAAAAACTTGTTGATTTTGGCAAAAATGAGACATAAAAATTAGATAAAACATAAAACGCGCTAAAGTTCACAAAAAAGTATTGTAATAATTGCCCTATTATGAAATAATAGAACTGGAATACTACTTGGATTGCAGCAAGAATACAAGATGCTTTGAAGTTAGAAAGCATGCGCCCCAGAGTATTATAGGAGAAGAACCTTTTTCTTTGCAAGGGAAAAGGGAATAGGAGTTGTGCAGAACATGAAAGAAATGGAGTCGCAGACCAAAACGAGCCTGAAGCTGCAGGCATACCAGTACCTTAAGACCAAGATCCTGAACTGCGAGTACCGGCCCAACGAGTTTTTGAACGAGCAGAAGCTTTGTGCCGAGATGGGCAACATCAGCCGCACCCCCATGCGGGATGCTCTTGGCCGCTTGGAGCAGGAAGGCCTGATCACCATTCTGCCCAAGAAGGGCTTGATGGTTTCCGGCATCACCGAGGAGGACGTGCACAGCATGTTCGAGATGCGCCTGCTGGTGGAGCCTTACGCCCTGCGTACTTATGGCAGCGGCATCCCGCGGGAACAGCTGGAGACATTTGCCGAGTTGATGCATCACCCGGACAGCATCACCGACTTCTGCGAGTCGGACGATGAGTTCCACGAACTGCTCATGAGCACTTTGCCCAACAAGTACCTGCGTTCGGCGTATGACCGCATCACCGGTCTGAACACCCGCTTCCGCATCATGACCGGCAAGGTGAGCATGATCAATCAGGAGCAGACCTGTGACGAACATCTGGAAATTCTGGATGCCGCTCTGGCCGACAACTGGGACAGTGCTGCAGATTCCCTGCAGCACCATCTGGAGCTGGCCCGCGATAAGGCTGAAAGTGTGATCAAGGTCATCCGGCTGTGGTAAGAACTGCATAAAAAAGACCGTTGCACGAAAAACGTGTGACGGTCTTTTTTGTTATGAAACTCCCCCAGTCGCCTGCGGTGACAGCCCCCTCAGAGATGGGGCCTTAAGGCCTCCCTCTTTGAGGGAGGTGGCATCGCGCAGCGATGACGGAAGGAGTTACAGTGCGTCCAGCTCCTTTTGCAGTTGTGCCAGAGAATCGCGGATGGGCAGCTTCTGCGGGCAGACGGCTTCGCACTTACCGCAGCGCACACAGTGCAGGGCCTTTTCGCTGTCCGGGAAGCAGGTGGTCCACTGGGCTTTGATGGCATCCTTCTGGCCGAACATGCCCAGCTTGTTCCAGATGCTGAAATTGTCCGGGATGTCCACCCCCATGGGGCAGGGCATACAGTACCGGCAGCCGGTGCAGCCAATCTTGATGCGGCGGTGCAGCTCGTTGGCTACGCTTTCCACAGCGGCATTCTCGGAGGGGGAAAGCGGTTCAAAATGGCCAAAGCTGGCAAGGTTGTCGGTCAGCTGATCCTCAGCACTCATGCCGGAGAGGATCACATGCACATTTTTGTGGCTGCCCACCCAGCGCAGCGCCCAGGAGGCATCGGTGGCATCCGGACGCAGGGCGTGCAGCGGTGCGGCGGCGTCTGCAGGCAGGGATGCCAGCGTGCCGCCCTTGATGGGCTCCATGATGATAAGCGGCACGCCGCATTCTTCGGTCAGCTGATAGCCCCGGTCACCGGAGATCTCCTCGGCACGGTCGTCCCGGTCCAGATAATTGTATTGCAGCTGGCAGAAATCCCACGGCTGGTCGCGCAGAATATACTCAAATCCGGCAGAGTTGTCATGGCAGGAAAACCCAAAGTTCCGGATGCGTCCTGCGGCCTTCTGCTGCCACAGCCAGTCCACAAGGCCCATGGCTTTTGCCTTTTCGTACCGGGCCTTGTGCAGGGAGTGCAGCAGGTAGAAGTCGATGTAGTCCACGCCCAGCCGCTGCAGTTGCTCTTCAAAAATGCGCTTGGCATCGTCCAAGCTTTTGCATTTCCACAGCGGCATTTTGGTGGCAAGATAAAAGCTGCTGCGGTCCCATTTGGCGATCACGCGGCCCACAAACGGCTCACTCTGGCCGTTATGATAGGGATAGGCAGTATCGAAGTAGTTGACACCGGCGGCCTTAGCGGTGTTCAGCAAAGCTTCGGCGCGCTCTTCGTCAATGGTGCCGTCGGCTTTGGTGGGAAAACGCATACAGCCGTAACCCAAAAGGGAAGTGCGGATGTTGTTTTTGTTCCAGTTGCGGTGTTCCATAAACTCTCTTTTTGCGGCAGAGGGGGGTGAAGGCTCTGCCGTTCCTCCTGTTGAGAACAGTATAGCATAGTTTTTGAATGCAGAAAAGATACGACGATGACGATTTAGAATGCCCTCCGCTTCGCTCTGGGCATAAACAGCGGAAATCATATTTGCAGCTCTGAAACGACTGCGGTCGTTTCGGAACTGCTTTTTCACCATAGAGTCGTAGCGTCAAATGCATTTTCCTGCCGCACAGATGCTACTTGCCTTTACCGCCTCTCCTGTGAAAAAGTGTTCAGAAAATGTCTGCGGACATTTTCTGAACACAAATTAAAAATAATAATGCATCTAAACATGCCTAGAGCGCAGCGGAGGGCATTCCAATCATCAAACAAAAAAAATGCCCGCACCTTTCGGTACGGGCACCTCATTGTTCAAGAATGAACGACTCTCAGAAGAGGTTCAATTACTTGATCTCGACCTTAGCGCCAGCCTCGGTCAGCTTCTTCTGGATGTCCTCAGCCTCAGCCTTGGAGACCTTCTCCTTGACAGCCTTGGGAGCGCCATCGACGATAGCCTTAGCTTCCTTCAGGCCCAGACCGGTGATCTCCTTCACAGCTTGATGACCTGCATCTTGGTAGCGCCAGCCTCAGCCAGGATGACGTCGAACTCGGTTCTTCTCTTCCTCAGCGGCAGCAGCAGCGCCAGCAGCAGCGGGGAGCAGCAGCAGCAACAGCGGAAACACCCGGAACTCTTCGCAGTAAGCGTCGATCAGTTCCTTCAGCTCCAGAACGGACAGCTCCTTAACGGAGTCGATGATGGCAGTAATCTTCTCAGAAGCCATAGTAGTAACCCTCCAATATCAATGGTTTTGTTTGTTAGTTTCTTGTTTTGTTTAAGCAGCAGTCACGCGGCCATCAGGCAGCGGGCTCCTCCTGCTTGTCGGCATAAGCCTGCATTGCAACGGCCAGACCAGACAGAGTGCTGGTGAGGGCGCCTGCGAACATGGACAGCATGCCTTCGCGGTTGGGCAGCTTTGCGATTGCGTTGGTCTCGGCAGCGTCCATGACCTTGCCTTCCATGAAGCCAGCCTTCACGACGAACTTCTTGGACTTATCGCCATCCTGATACTTGCACAGGATGCGGGCAGCGGACATGGGATCCGCTTCGTGAGCAAAAGCGATAGCGGTATCGCCCTTGAACTGCTCAGCCAGGCCCTCCAGAGAGGTACCCTTGACAGCCAGACGCAGCATGGTGTTCTTCACGACCATGTAATCGACGCCTGCCTCACGCAGCTCCTTACGGAGCTTGGTGTCGTTCTCGACGTTAATGCCGCCGTAAGCGACGACGCAGCCGGAAACCGCACTCTCAAACTTTGCCTTCAGATCAGCGACATAAGCCTGCTTTTCAGAAAGAATCTTTGCACTGGGCATTCGGTTTCACCTCGTTTCAAAAACTTGTATCGAAAACCGGAGCAAGTATGAAAAAAGCCTCTTTCCCGCACTTGGCCGAGAAAGAGGCATAAAACAACTTTACGCACGTTTCTCGGCAGGCGGCATAGCCTTACACTGGACTCCAGTACCTGCTGTCTCAAAAACAGCATGATTATTTTACCGCAAACGTGCGGAGTTGTCAAGTCTTTTTGAAATTTTCTGACAAAAATTTTCTGCCGCCCATACGAACGGCAGAAAAACGATCAGAACTTCAAATCAGACACCGTACTTCAGGGTGTTCAGACGGATGCCAGGGCCCATGGTGGTGGCGATGGTAGCGCTCTTGAAGTAGGTACCCTTTGCTGCAGCGGGCTTTGCCTTGGCAATAGCCTCCATCACAGTGTCCAGGTTGGCGTACAGCTTCTCTGCACCGAAAGAAGCCTTGCCCACGGGCACATGGATGATGTTCTGCTTGTCCAGACGGTACTCGATCTTACCAGCCTTGGCCTCGGAAACAGCCTTGCCCAGGTCGGGAGCAACGGTGCCGGCCTTGGGGTTCGGCATCAGGCCGCGGGGGCCCAGGACCTTACCGAGACGGCCAACGCGGCCCATCATATCGGGAGTGGTCACGACAACGTCGAAATCCATGAAGCCGCCGGCGATCTTTGCGATCAGCTCGTCATCACCGACGATATCAGCGCCAGCAGCCTCAGCAGCGGCAGCTGCGGGACCCTTGGCGATTGCGCAGACGCGGACGGTCTTGCCGGTGCCGTTGGGCAGAACGACAGCGCCGCGGACCTGCTGGTCAGCGTGACGGCCGTCAACGCCCAGACGGACGTGCAGCTCAACGGTCTCGTCGAACTTGGCAGAAGCGGTCTTGCAAGCCAGCTCCAGAGCCTCGTTCACATCATATGCCTTAGTAGAATCGACCAGCTTTGCAGCGTCGACATAGTGCTTGCCATGTTTCATTGTATATCCTCCTGTGTGGTCATGCGGGCAGTTTTATGCCCTCCCACTGTTTATGTCTCAGCCCTCGACGGTGACACCCATGGAACGGCAGGTGCCGCGAACCATGCTGCATGCAGCTTCCAGAGAAGCAGCGTTCAGGTCGGGCATCTTGGTCTTGGCGATCTCTTCCACCTGAGCGGCGGTCAGAGAAGCGACCTTTTCCTTGTTGGGCTTGCCGGAAGCGGTGTTGATGCCAGCTGCCTTCTTGATCAGAACGGCTGCCGGAGGAGTCTTGGTGATGAAGCTGAAGGAGCGGTCAGCATACACAGTGATGACGACGGGGATCACATAACCCATCTGGTTCTTGGTACGCTCGTTGAACTCCTTGGTGAATGCCATGATGTTGACACCCTTCTGACCCAGAGCAGGGCCAACAGGGGGAGCCGGAGTTGCCTTGCCGGCCTCGATCTGCAGCTTAATGTAGCCAGTAACTTTCTGTGCCATAATAAATGCACCTCCAAAAATCTGTGGTGAGTTGCGGCACGGTGTCTCCGTGCCTCCCACGAGCATGTGCACAGTGCACACGCTCTATAAGAACCGCACTGCGGTCTTACCTTGGTAAACGATTTGTGCCGGTTGGTTACGGCAGCTCGACCTGACCGATCTCCACCTCTGCGGGGGTCTCGCGGCCGAACATGTTGACCTTGAGCTTCACTTTGAAGTTCTCGGTATCGATCTCCTCCACAAGGCCCATAAAGCCTTCCAGAGGACCGGCGGTGATCTGCACGGTGTCGCCGACGTTGAAGTCGACTGCCAAAGGTGCAGCCTTTTCCACGCCCATCTTCTCTACTTCTTCAGCAGAGAGGGGAACGGGCTTGGATGCGGGACCGACGAAGCCGGTGCAGCCGCGCGTATTGCGCACCACGTACCAAGTATCGTCGTTCATCACCATTTTGACCAGAACGTAGCCGGGGAAGAGCTTGTGCTCCACCATCTTCTGCTTGCCGTTCTTGTCAATTTCGGGAACCATCTCGACGGGAACCTTGATATCGCAGATCAGATCCTGCAGATGACGGTTCTCCACCATGGTCTGCAGGTCGTTCGCGACCTTGTTCTCATAGCCGGAATAGGTATGCACTACATACCAAAGTGCCTCATTGGATTGTTCTTCCATTTTGGTCTGCCCTCCGTTTCAAGATGATTCTCAGGCGCCGATGATCAAGCCCAGGATGCCGCCGAAGATGGCATCCAGCAGGATCATCACGACCGCTGCGATGGCGACGGTCACGAGCACGACGATGGTGTTGGTCTTAACGTCCTCTTTGGACGGCCACACCACCTTCTTCAGCTCGCTCTTGGTGTCGCGGAAGAACTTGGCACACTTGCCAAAGAAGTTCTTCACAGCGGCCTTTGCTCTGGCCACAAAGCCCGGCTTGTTCTCGGTTTTGTCTGCCATGATGCGTCCGCCTTTCTTACTTGGTTTCGCGATGAACGGTGTGCTTCTTGCAGAAACGGCAATACTTCTTCATCTCGAGACGATCGGGGTTGTTCTTCTTGTTCTTCGTGGTGTTGTAGTTGCGCTGCTTGCACTCGGTGCAGGCCAGAGTGATTTTAACGGTCATTTGTTGACACCTCCATTATAACGGTTGTTTTGAACCTCCCTCGGGTTGCGGGTGGTACCTGTAAAACAGGCGCACTTAATAACCCCGCAAAAGAGGTGATATCATTGTACCACGCACTTTTCCATCCGTCAAGCGGAAATCTTCGATTTTTGGAAAGTTTTTTTGGAAAATATCTCTTTTACCCACCGGCAGCTTTTTGGCATTCTGCTTGCATCGCGCGCATAGATATTGTATAATAAGCCAGAACGGCATTTTTACCGGTTATATCCCACCCAGGTCTTGGGCTTTATAAATAGGAGAGAGTTATCATGCAGTCTGAAAAAATGTGCGTTGTGCTGCTGTTCGGCGGTATGTCCAGCGAGCACGAGGTCAGCCGCGTTTCTGTGGGCAACTTCGTCAACAACATTGACCGTGAAAAATATGAGGTGCTCACTGTGGGCATCACCAAGGAGGGCCGCTGGCTGTACACCGAGGCCACGGCCGCCCAGATGGCCGATGGCAGCTGGGAAGAGCTGGCAGGCAACATGGCCTGCGTCATCAGTCCGGACCGCGCCGACCACGGCATGATCCTGTTCACCCCGGAAGGCCATGTGGAAAAAGTGCGTGTGGATGTGGTGATCCCGGTGCTGCACGGCCTGTGGGGCGAGGATGGCACGGTGCAGGGCCTGCTGGAGCTGGCCGGCATCCCCTACGTGGGCTGCGGCGTGCTGGCAAGCGCGGTGTGCATGGACAAAGCCGTGGCCAATGCTCTGTTCGAGGCCAACGGTGTGCCCCACACCAGATGGCTGGCTGCCGACCGCTGGGAGATCGAGTCCGATCTGGAAGGCGTGTGTGAGGGTGTGGAAAAGAAGCTGGGCTGGCCCGTGTTCGTCAAGCCCGCAAACGCCGGTTCCAGCGTGGGCATCTCCAAGGTGTCCAGCCGTGACGAGCTGAAAAAGGCCATCGACCTTGCACTGGAAAACGACCGCAAGGTGGTGTTTGAAGCCTTTGTGGACGGACAGGAAGTGGAGTGCGCCGTGATCGGCTCCGACCCCGCCGTGGCTACCCGTCCGGGCGAGATCCTTGCCGGTGCCGAGTTCTATACCTATGACGACAAGTACAAGAACGGCGTGAGCCAGACCGTCATCCCGGCTCACCTGCCGGAAGCAAAGCTGGACGAGGTGAAGACCTACGCCGCCATGGCCTACACTGCCCTGAACTGCGAGGGCCTTGCCCGCTGCGATTTCTTTGTGGAAAAGGGTACTGGCCGGGTGCTGATCAACGAGATCAACACCTTCCCGGGCTTCACGTCCATCAGCATGTACCCCAAGCTGATGGAGCACGAGGGCCTGCCGGTGCCGCAGCTCATCGACCGGCTGATCGCGCTGGCGCTGGAAAGGAAGGAAAAGCAGCATGGATAACCGCCCAATCGGCGTATTCGACAGCGGCCTTGGCGGCCTGACCGGTGTGCGGGAGCTGCGCAAGCGCCTGCCCCACGAGGAGATCATCTATTTTGGCGATACCGGCCGCGTGCCCTATGGCAGCCGCAGCCCGGAGACCATCCTGCAGTATGCCCGTCAGGACGTGGCATTCCTGCTTTCTAAAAATGTAAAGTGCATCATGGCGGCCTGCGGCACCGTGTCCAGCACCTACCCGGCTGCAGAAGCGGCAAAGCTGCCGGTGCCCTATCTGGGCGTGGTGGATGCTGCCGCCCGGGAAGCAGCCTTTGCTACCCGCAACCGCCGCATCGGCGTGATCGGCACCGCTGCCACCATCCGCTCCCGCAGCTACGAAAAGCTGCTGCGTCAGCTGGTGCCGGGGGTGGAGATTACCGCGCAGGCCTGCCCGCTGTTCGTGCCGCTGGTGGAGGCCGGTTACGTGGATCACAGCGAGGAGAGCCGACAGCAGGTGACGAAGCTGGTGATCGCTCAGTACCTGACCGAGGTGCGTGAGGCCGGTGTGGACACCCTGATTTTGGGCTGCACCCACTACCCGCTGCTCAAGACCATGATCGGCGAGTTCATGGGCCAAAGCGTGACGCTGGTGGATCCGGCCAAGACCGCCGCCCACCATCTGGAACAGATGCTCTCCGAGCGCGGCCTGCGCGCTGCACAGGAGCACGAGGGTCAGGCGCACTTCTACGTGAGCGATGTGCCGGACAGCTTTGTGCAGACGGCAGACCTGTTCCTGGGCGAGTACAAGGGCGGCCCGGTGGATCAGATCGCCATTGATAAATATTGATAAGGACAGAAAAACGTGAGCAAACCGCTGAAGGAAGATTATATCATCCGCATCAAGAGCCGCATTGAGCAGCATGTGAAAGAGCCTGTGGAGCAGGAAGAAAAGGAAGAGTTTGTGGAGCTGATGACCCGCGGCCAGTTCGTGCAGAAGGGCGGCAGCTACTACATTACCTATAAAGAGACCGAGACCACCGGCTACGAGGGCTGCACCACCACCCTGAAAATTGCCGCCGACGGCAGCCGCGTGGCGATGCTGCGGTTTGGCAAGGGCGGCGGGGCCGGCACCCAGCTGCTGATCGAAAAAGGCAAGCGCAACCTCTGCCACTACGAGACAGGCTACGGCTCCATGACGCTGGGCGTGACCGCCGACGAGATCGAGTGCGGCCTGACCGAGAAGGGCGGCACCGCAAAGTTCGGCTACCTGCTGGATGCCAACAGCGCCGAGCTTGTGAGCCGCAACCGCCTTGAAGTGACCGTGACCCACGTAAACTGAGATATTTCCCAGACTGTGAAAGGAACCAGACCAATGACTGAATTTGAAAAGATCTACCAGAACTATAACCCCCGTCAGGCTGCGCTGGACGAGGCACGCGCTCTGCTGACCGCTGCTGCCAAGGCCGCCATGGCCGATGGTGCTCTGCCGGAAGCTGAGCTGCCCGCCTTCATCGTGGAGATCCCCTGCCGATACCAAAAACGGCGATATCGCCTCCAACATCGCCATGGCCGGTGCACGCAGCTGGCGCAAGGCTCCCAAGATGATCGCGGATGCGCTGCTGGCACATCTGCCCTCCATCGAGAACAGTGTGT
>ENA-OQDC01001071-OQDC01001071.1-human-gut-metagenome-genome-assembly--contig:-NODE-1071-length-15497-cov-6.405400_pt1 | contig 15497 bp, 14 predicted proteins | sample MGYA00242770_ERZ504601 | MGnify/ENA primary metagenome ERZ504601 (study PRJEB26092, sample SAMD00036305) | human gut metagenome | host: Homo sapiens | study: EMG produced TPA metagenomics assembly of...
TAGATGGTGTCCATATTCAGGATGATGAATCTTTTGATCAGGCAGATTTCCTGAAGCGGGTTGCCGAAAGTTCGGAATGCCCGAAGTCTTCCTGCCCATCACCGGAGAAATATATGGAGCTGTATCATTGCGAAGCGGAGCGGGTTTATGCCGTGACGCTTTCGGCAGAACTGAGCGGTTCTCATAACAGTGCAGAGCTTGGAAGAAAGTTATATGAAGAAGAGTATGGCAGGAAACAGATCCATGTCTTTAATTCAAGATCAGCATCGGTCGGAGAATCTCTGATCGCATTGAAGATTCAGGAATGTGAAGAAAAGGGAATGGAGTTTGAAGAAGTAATCGCAAGTGTTGACCGGTATATCGAGGAACAGCATACTTATTTTGTGCTTGAGAATCTTGATACGCTGCGGAAGAACGGAAGACTGACAGGACTGAAATCGCTGGCGGTGAGTGCCCTGAATATCAAGCCGGTCATGGGGGCGAACCCGGAAGGTCAGATCTGTCAGCTTGGACAGGGAAGAGGCATGAAGAAAGCTCTGGCGAAGATGGCAGAACAGATCGCCGCAGATGCGATCAATCCGACGGAAAAGATTCTTGCAATTTCTCATTGCAACTGTCCTGAACGTGCGATGGCTGTGGAAAAGCTGATCCGTGAGAAGATAAATGTAAAAGAAAGCTTTATTGTAGATACGGCAGGAATCAGCAGTATGTATGCAAATGACGGTGGAATAATAGTTGTACTTTAATACGCTTTGTGGTAGAATGAAAAAAGCGTATTGAAAGGAGCAGAAGAAGATGAGTCAGGCAAAAGTTGATCGTTATAAAAAGGAAAAAGAAAATCGGAAAAAGCTGATGCGTAAGCAGAAGATGATGGGAATCGTACGAAAGGGAGTTGTTGCAGTGATTGCAGTGGCACTGATTGGCTGGTTGGGATATTCAGCATATGATATGCATGAATCGAACAAAGAGAGAGCGGTTACAGAAGTGAATTATGACTCGATCACGGATTACCTGAATGGACTTTCCTCTGCAGAATAAAGTGGTGGGAAGTGGGAAACTTCCCGGATACCGGATCAGAAAGTGGGGGCTGGTGGAAGAAAGCCATCACGGGATGCGGAATAGAAGAATGAAAAGAAAAGTGAGAGATATAATGTATGGCAGAAGTTGTACATTATGTCTCTTTTTTTGCCAAAGGATGCAGGAGAAGCCGCCGGTGGCAGATTCTCTGTATTTATACGGACAATGAGTTAAAAGCTGTGCTTGTACGAGGTCCGGGTGACTGAAGGTTCCTGTGCATGAAAAAGTATTGGAAAAGAATGAAAAAACTCTTGAAAAAGGGGGGAGAGTGGTTTACAATGGAGGCAAGTGGTAAGAAAGTGGTGAGAAGTGGCACATTGTGGAGGCTAATGGAGTCTTACGTTTGAGAGAAAGGGTTCCGGATGTTATTAGGAGAGTATAATCATAACATTGATGAAAAGGGCAGATTAATCATTCCGGCCAAATTAAGAGAAGGGCTGGGTGACAGCTTCGTTATCTGTAATGGACTGGAAGGCTGTCTTTTTGTGTACTCTCAGGAAGAATGGAACAAATTCGTTGCCGAACTCGAGTCTTTACCACGGATGAACAAGGATGCCAGAATGTTCAAGCGTTATTTTTTCGGAAGTGCAAATGAGGGAAGTTTTGACAGGCAGGGGAGAGTGCTTGTTCCTACGTCACTCAGAAAAGCAGCACATCTTGAGAAGGAAGTGGTACTTGTAGGAGTACAGGACCGCGTTGAGATCTGGGATAAAGCTCTTTGGGAAGAAAAGAGTCAGATCAGTGAAGAAGATTTGGATGCGATTGCGGAACGCATGGAAGCGATAGGAATACGCATCTGATGACAGAAGGCAGCCGGGGAGAAGGCAGCCAAAAGGAGGAAATTATGGCATTCGAGCATATATCAGTACTGTTGTATGAGACCGTGGACGGGCTGAACGTAAAACCGGATGGCATCTATGTGGATGCAACATTAGGTGGAGGCGGACATGCTTATGAAGTCTGCAGTCGACTGGGCAGTCAGGGGAGATTAATAGGAATAGATCAGGACGCCGATGCAATCAGGGCAGCGGGAAAACGTCTGGAATGCTTCGGGGAGAAAGTCACGATAGTCAGGAGCAACTATTGCGATATGAAGCAGCAGCTCCAGAAACTGGGCATTGATAAAGTGGATGGGATCACGGTGGATCTGGGAGTTTCATCGTATCAGTTAGATACTGCAGAAAGAGGATTTTCCTATCGGGTGGATGCACCGCTTGATATGAGGATGGATCAGAGACAGAAGATGACAGCCCGTGACATTATCAATGATTACAGTGAATCAGAACTTTATCGGGTGATACGCGACTACGGAGAAGACCGGTTTGCAAAGAACATTGCAAAGCATATTGTCGCAGAACGGAAAAAAGCACCGATAGAGACAACAGGACAACTGAATGAGATCATCAGCCATGCGATTCCGATGAAAGTCCGGAAAACGTCAGGACATCCGTCCAAAAGGACATTTCAGGCGATCAGGATTGAGCTGAATCATGAATTGGATGTATTGCGAGATACATTGGATGACATGATTGAACTGCTGAATCCGGGTGGAAGACTGTGCATTATTACGTTTCATTCACTGGAGGACAGAATCGTCAAGAGTTCTTTCAGAAAAAATGAGAATCCTTGTACCTGTCCGAGCCATTTCCCGGTTTGCGTATGTGGAAATGTATCAAAGGGAAAGGTGATCACCAGAAAGCCAATTCTTCCGTCGGAAGAAGAGCTGGAGGTAAACAGTCGTTCAAAAAGTGCGAAGCTCAGAATTTTTGAACGTGCTTAGGTAAAAAGGGAGTATTTAGAGTATAAAAGAACGTTCTTTCGGGAAGGGGAGAGCCTGAGAGAGCAAATTTCAGGGAAAGGGGCTGTATAGGATGGCAGCAGATAGAAGATACAGACAGCAGAACAGAGTCACTTCTGACAGAGAAAAGTTTTATGTATATGGAAATGCTGTACGTCAGGCAGAAGTTCAGCCCAAAAGAAGACAGGAAGTTCGTCCTGCAAAGACAGGGAAGACAAGCAGTCAGGTAATGAGAAACCGGAATCGTGCGATGAAGATCAGTCCGGCTTATGCGATATTTTTCATTCTTGCAGCGGTCTGTACAGTAGCGGTCTGTGTGGTGTACATCAGACTGCAGACAGAAGTTGTTACAAGATCAGCTCATGTTACTTCGATGCAGGAAGAACTTGCGGACTTGACAGAGGCAAATGATACAGCGTATAATGCGGCTGTTGACTCCGTGAATCTGGACACGGTGAGAGAAAAGGCCATGAACGAGATGGGAATGGTTTATGAATCCCAGGGAAATGTTGTGGAATACAAAAGTCCTACGAGTGATTATGTAAAGCAATATGAGGAGATCCCAAAGGACGGTGTTCTTGCCCAGTCCAGGGATGTATCAAAATAAGGATTAGTTTAAGATGGCAGGAAGAAAAAGAAAGAACAGATTTGAATTTCTGACAAGAAAATTTCCGGTAAGGATGCAACGAAAGCTGGTAATGCTATTTATGGCAGTTATACTGGCTTTTGTTGTTCTTATTGGAAGGATTACTTATATTAATGTGACCAAGGGCAGCAAATATACCAAAAAAGTACTGGATCAGCAAAATTATGGAAGCAGGGTCATCCCCTATAAAAGAGGAGATATTGTTGACCGAAACGGTACGAAGATCGCTACAAGCGAGAGGGTATATAACGTAATCCTGGATGTCAAAGTTATGACGGACAAAGATAAATACATAGAACCTACGATCCAGGTCCTGAAGGACTGCTTTGGAATTGATGAAGCACAGATCAGGGATCTGATCAGTACCAATCCGGAGAGCCGGTACAGTATTGTAAAAAAAGGGATTGATTATGCAGCTGCAAAGAAATTTAATGAGATCGATGCAGATGATGAGAATTATCCCAATGTAAAGGGAATCTGGCTGGAAGATGACTACACCCGGCTTTATCCGTATAACCGGCTGGCGAGCAGCACGATCGGTTTTACCAATTCAGAAGGCGAGGGCTCTTTTGGCATAGAGAATGCATATAATGCAGTACTGAGTGGTACAGATGGAAGAGAATATGGCTATTTTGATTCCGGGTCTTCCTCTTCAGCAGAGCATACAGTGAAAGCAGCAAAGAATGGAGATACGGTTGTGACGACCATTGATGTGAGCCTGCAGAAGATTGTGGAAGATAAGATCCTGGCATTTAATCAGGCCCATGCCGGTGAGGCAAGGAGCGGAGAGCCGGGAAGTAAAAATACAGCAGTCATGATCATGAATCCAAATACAGGTGAGATTCTGGCACAGGCATCTTACCCGGATTATGACCTGAACAATCCGGCAGATCTGTCTGCAATTTATTCAGAAGATACGATCAACGGAATGACTGAGGAAGAGAAGACGGAAAAAAGGAATCAGATGTGGAGAAACTTCTGCATCAGTGATACCTATGAGCCGGGTTCGACGATGAAACCGTTTACGGTTGCAGCCGGGCTGGAAAGCGGAACACTGACCGGAAATGAAACGTATTATTGTGGTGGATCACTGAGAGTGGCAGATTATGATATCGGATGCCATCTGCGGTCAGGACATGGAATGGAAACGATCCAGGATGCAATCGCAAATTCATGTAATGTGGCACTGATGACGATGGCAGAAAGTATCGGAGTGGATCATTTCACAAGATATCAGCATATTTTTGGTTTTGGGGAATATACAGGCATTGATCTTCCGGGGGAGGCCGGAACTGCGGGACTTCTATATACGGCAGACAATATGACAGCAGTGGATCTGGCTACCAACTCTTTTGGTCAGAGTTTTAATGTGACGATGGTACAGCTTATTACCGGATTTTCATCACTGATCAACGGCGGATATTATTATGAACCACATGTAGTAAAGCAGATCCAGGATCAGAATGGAAATGTGATCGAGACAAAAGATCCGGTTCTTTTACGAAAGACTGTTTCAGCGGAAACTTCCACGATGCTGAAATCCTATATGAAAGCAACCATGGAGTACGGTACCGGAAAAAAGGCGGCAGTAGAAGGATACGATATCGGAGCAAAAACCGGAACAGCACAGAAGATTCCGAGAAAAGAGGGAAAATATCTTCTGTCCTATATCGGATATGCACCACAGGAAAATCCGGAAGTAGTGGTGTATGTTGTGATTGATGAGCCGAATGTTTCGGCACAGGACAACAGTCTTCTTGTCCTGGAACTTGCAAAATCGATCATGGAAGAAGCATTCCCTTATCTTGGAATTACGACGATCCAGGAGAGTGAGCAGATCAAAGCAGCAGATGCGGCGGCTGCGGCACAGGCGGAAGGAAAGGATTTCGGAGATACGGAGTACTCTGATTTCGATGAAAATTATACAGATACATATGATAAAAAGACAGACTCTTCTGCAGATGAAAACTACAAACCGGATCTGGACAGTTGGGCAACTGTGAACAACGGAGATTAATGTATAACTCTGAAAAGGATGGAATAAGTTATAAAGACATTCTTTTCAGAGTTATTTTTTATGAAAAATAAGACCTATAATAAAATGAAAATGCTGGTTGTATTTTCAATCGCAGTTGTGTTGATCGTTTCTCTTATGGCGAGATTATTTTATCTGATGGTATTTGATGCAGAACATTATCAGAAACTGGCAAAGGATCTTCATGAGCGGGAACGGAAAATCAAAGCAGCCAGAGGAGAGATCCTGGACCGTAATGGAGTTGTCCTGGCAGCCAACAAGACGGTCTGTACGATCTCCGTGATCCACAGCCAGGTGACCGAACCAGAAAAAGTAGCCAGGATCCTTGCGGAAGAACTGGAAATGGATGAGAGTAAAATCGCAGAGAAAATACAAAAAGTCACATCCATGGAGAAAATCAGGACAAATGTAGAAAAAGAGACAGGTGACAGAATCCGGGATTATGATCTGGACGGAGTGAAAGTGGATGAAGACTTTAAAAGATATTATCCTTATCGCGACTTGGCTTCCAGAGTCCTTGGATTTACCGGTGGAGATAATCAGGGAATCATTGGCCTGGAAGTGAAATATGAAGAGTATTTGAAAGGAGTCAATGGAACGATCTTAACAGTGACAGACGCAAGAGGGATTGAACTGGAAGGAGTCGCTGAAGACCGGATCGAGCCGGTAGCAGGAGGAAATCTGCGGATCAGTATGGATTATAATATTCAGAGTTTCTGTCAGCAGGCGGCAGAAAAAGTCCTGGAAGAAAAGCAGGCAGACAGTGTCTCTGTCCTGCTCATGGATCCACAGAACGGAGAAATCCTGGCGATGGTGAATGTGCCGGAATTTAATTTGAATACACCCTATGAACTGAATACCGAAGTGACAGAAGAACCTCTTTCTGATGTAGAATTACAGGAACGGCTGAACCGGATGTGGAGAAATGAATGTATTAATGACACCTATGAACCTGGATCTACTTTTAAGATCATTACGTCATCAGCCTGCCTGGAGGAAGGAGTGGTGTCACTTTCTGATACATTTTCCTGCCCGGGATACCGGGTGGTGGAAGACCGCAGGATTCGGTGCCACAAGGTGGGCGGACATGGGCAGGAAACTTTTATACAGGGGATTCAGAATTCCTGTAATCCGGTTTTTATAGATATTGGTCTGCGGCTGGGGGCAGACCGTTTTTATGAATATTTTAAGCAGTTTGGCTTACTGGGGCTGACCAATGTGGATCTGCCGGGAGAAGCAGGAACAATTATGCATAAAAAGGAAGATATCGGACTGGTGGAACTTGCAACGATGTCTTTCGGCCAGTCTTTTCAGATCACACCGATTCAGATGGCAACGACAGTCAGTTCCCTGGTCAATGGTGGAAAAAGAGTCACGCCGCATTTTGGAATTTCCATTGAAGACGGAGAAGGAACGGTACTGGAACAATTTCAGTATGAAAAGAAAAAGGGATCGTATCAGAAAAAACTTCAGAAACCATGCGGATGCTTTTAAAGAGTGTGGTGGAAGAAGGATCCGGAAGAAACGGAGCGGTGGAGGGGTATTCTGTCGGAGGAAAAACTGCAACGTCCCAGACACTTCCAAGAAGTGCAAATAAATATATTTCTTCCTTTATAGGGTTTGCCCCGGCGGAAAATCCACAGGTTCTCGGAATCGTGGTGATCCGTAATCCACAGGGAGTTTATTATGGCGGTACAATCGCTGCACCGGTGTTACGCAGCATTTATGATAACGTGCTGCCGTATCTCGGGATTGAAAAAAGCTGACTGATAGGGTATACTGTAAAAGGCGTTTTGAAAGAGATACTTCTGAAAAGGGAGCGGAAATTTCCGGACGTACAACAAAAGAAATAAAGAGGTGTATGTATGAACAGTCATATAGTAATTCCGGTATTAATTTCATTTGCGATCAGTCTGATCCTCGGACCGGTCGTGATCCCGTTTTTAAGAAAGCTGAAGATGGGGCAGACAGAGAGGGTAGAAGGAGTCCAGTCGCATCTGAAGAAGGCAGGGACGCCTACCATGGGAGGCGTGATCATCCTTGCATCCGTTGCGGTCACATCTCTGATCTATGTAAAAGATTACCCGCAGATCATTCCGGTTCTGTTCCTTACCGTTGGGTTCGGACTGATCGGTTTTCTGGATGACTATCTGAAGGTAGTCATGAAGCGTTCGGATGGACTTTATCCAATGCAGAAGATGGCATTGCAGATCGTAGTGACGGCGATCTTTGCATATTATCTCGTAAAAGTGGCAAAGGTTCCGCTGATCATGATCGTTCCGTTTACGCATGGGTACGAACTGAATCTTGGATGGCTTGCAATTCCGGTCCTGTTCTTTGCAGTGATCGGTACTGTGAACGGTACGAATTTTACAGACGGACTGGACGGTCTTGCCTCCAGCGTCACAGTACTGGTTGCAACATTTTTTACAGTTGTAGCGGTTGGAACAAAGAGTGGACTGGAACCGATCACCTGTGCGGTTGTAGGAGCATTGATGGGATTCCTGCTTTTTAATGTTTATCCGGCGAGTGTATTCATGGGCGATACAGGATCGCTTGCACTGGGCGGTTTTGTAGCTGGAACTGCCTATATGATGAGAATGCCGTTATTTATTATCATTGTGGGATTTATCTATCTTGCAGAGGTGATTTCAGTAATTCTGCAGGTAACATATTTTAAGAAGACAGGCGGAAAGAGACTCTTTAAGATGGCTCCGATCCATCATCACTTTGAGTTGTGCGGATGGTCTGAGACGAGAGTTGTAGCTGTATTTTCGATCATTACGGCAATCCTTTGCCTGATTGCTCTTATGGGGGTATAAAAGATGAAGATCAAAGAAAAAAAGGTACTTGTATTTGGTTCAGGAATCAGTGGAGAAGCGGCATGCAGTCTGTTGCTCCGGGAAGGTGCAGAAGTCGTACTTTATGATGGGAATGATAAGCTGGACAGAGAAGAGATCCTGTCAAAGATCCCGGAATCCAGGAATGGCAGTTTGCAGATTCTTCTTGGTACACTTGCGGACGAAAAAAAGGCACAGTTGCTGAAGATACTGGATCTGGTTGTTATGAGTCCGGGAGTTCCGACCGATCTTCCGATTGTGAATGAGATGAGAGACCGGGGAATCCCGATCTGGGGGGAAATCGAACTGGCATATGAAGCAGGAAAGGGAGAGGTTCTTGCGATTACCGGAACCAACGGAAAGACGACGACAACTTCCCTGCTTGGTCAGATCATGAAGAACTATACAGAGAATACATATGTAGTTGGAAATATTGGAAATCCTTATACCAGTGTGGCACTTGAGACAACAGAAGATTCTGTGATCGTGGCAGAGATGAGCAGTTTTCAGCTTGAGACGATTGAGACATTCCGTCCGCGTGTCAGTGCGATCCTGAATATCACACCGGATCATCTGAACCGTCACCATACAATGGAAGCTTATATTGCAGCGAAAGAGAATATTGCAAAGAACCAGACGGAAGAGGATACGTGCGTTCTGAATTACGAAGATGCAGTGACACGTCAGTTTGGTGAGACATTGAAAGCAAAGGTTCTATATTTCAGCAGCCAGCGTATACTGGAAGAGGGAATCTATCTGGACGGAGAGAAGATCGTGCTGAGCCTGAATGGTGAAAAGACAGAGATCTGTACAGTCAATGAACTGAATATTCTCGGTACGCATAATCATGAAAATGCGATGGCAGCAGCAGCGATGGCAGCAGCTTATGGAGTACCGGTTGAGATCATCCGAAAGACCTTGAAGGAATTTCAGGGAGTAGAGCATCGGATTGAATTTGTGGCAGAAAAAGACGGCGTTGTTTATTATAATGATTCCAAGGGAACGAACCCGGATGCTGCGATCAAGGGAATCCAGGCAATGAACCGCCCAACGGTACTGATCGGTGGAGGATATGATAAAGATTCTGCATATGATGAATGGATCAATGCGTTTGACGGAAAGGTCAAAAAGCTGGTTCTGATCGGAGCTACAAGAGAAAAGATCGCACAGACGGCTGAGAAACTCGGATTTCATGAGATCGTAATGGCAGATACATTTGAAGAGGCATTTGAAAAATGCGTTGAGTATGCAGAACCGGGAGATGCAGTACTTCTTTCACCGGCATGTGCAAGCTGGGGAATGTTCAAAAATTATGAGCAGCGTGGAGATAAATTCAAAGAACTTGTAAATCAGTTATAAGGAGTGGATCTGGATTGAGGCATCCTGCAAAGCGATGCACCTATGATGATACATTACTTGTCACGGTACTTGTGCTGGTAATTGCAGGACTGGTTCTTCTGACCAGCATCAGTGCTTATAATGGAAATGTAAAGTTTCACGACGCTTTCTATTATTTAAAAAAGCAGGGCTTTGCCACAGGTCTCGGACTTGTCGGAATGGCGGTCGTTTCGAGGATTGATTACCATAGATGGATTCCACTGGCAGTGCCGGGATATCTGCTGTCAATCCTGCTGGGGGTGGCAGTTCTGCTGTTTGGAGAGGAATATAACGGGTCCAAAAGATGGCTGTCTTTGGGCCCGGTTTCATTTCAGCCTTCAGAATTTGCAAAGGTAGCGGTGATCGTATTTCTTTCATGGCTGATTGAAAAGAATATAAAAAAGATGGGAAAATTCAAAAGTATTGTCCTTACTATGCTGACGATTCTTCCCATCGTGGGACTTGTAGGGGCGAGTAACTTAAGCACAGCGATCATTATTTTAGGAATTGGGGCAGTGCTGATCTTCACGGCGAGTCCGAAATATCTGCAATTCTTCTGGATGATTGCAGGTGGAGAGGGATTTATGACGATCTTCCTTGCATTGGAGAGTTACAGGCTGGAACGGATCGCAATCTGGAGAAATCCGGAGAAATACGAAAAAGGTTATCAGACCCTGCAGGGATTGTATGCCATTGGAAGCGGAGGCTTATTTGGCAGAGGACTGGGGAACAGTGTCCAGAAGCTGGGGTTTCTTCCTGAGGCACAAAATGATATGATCTTTTCGATCATCTGCGAAGAACTGGGACTGGTGGGTGCGGGAATCCTGATCGGAGTTTTTCTGATCCTGATCTGGAGATTCTTTGTGATTGCTGCAAAGGCGGAGGATCTGACCGGTGCATTGATTGCAACAGGAGCGATGGCACATATGATGATCCAGATCATTTTAAATATTGCAGTGGTAACAAATTCCATTCCCAATACAGGAATCACGCTGCCGTTTATCAGTTATGGAGGAACATCGGTTGTATTTTTATTACTGGAGATGGGACTTGTGCTGAGTGTTTCCGGGTATTCCGGCAGGAATCAGAAAAAAGAGATGCGTCCGGAAAACGGGGCAGGAGAACGTTAAGACAGAGGAGCATATATGAAGAGAAAAAAGCGAAAGAAAAATATAGGAAAATTGATTCTGATCTTGATCCTGACCGTGGCAGTTCTGGTGCTGATATGTATTTTCGGATTCCGCACCAGAAAGATCCAGGTCAGTGGAAATGTGTATTATGGAGAGGGAACGATCACGAACTGGATTGAAAAAGATCCATTGTCAGTAAATTCTCTGTATCTTTTAGGAAAATATACTTTTGACAAGGGAGAACTTCCGTCAGGAGTAGAGAGCCTGAAAGTGTCATTGAAGAATCCGTGGACGGTTGCTGTGACAGTGGTTGAAAAAAGTATGCTCGGCTATGTAGATTATGATGAGGCGATGCTGTATTTTGATGAACAGGGGATCGCAACGCTTCGGAGTGCAAAGCAGATCGAGGGAGTCCCGTATATTGAAGGACTTTCTTTTGATACAGCAGAAGTGGAAATCGGAAAAGTGCTTCCTGTGGAGGATGATACGATTTTTGAGAAACTGGCAGAGACATCCAGATATCTCAGAAAAAATGCCCTGTCACCGGAGCGGATCGTCTGCAATACAGATGGAAGTGATGTCGTATTATATTTCGGAGCAGTGGAAGTACTGTTGGGAAATGAGAAGTATGAAGAGCGTCTGGCACAGGTAGGACCGATCCTGGAAGAACTGAAAAAGAAGTATCCTGACACCGCAGGAACACTCCATCTGGAGAATTTTGATTCGTCTTCCGCATCCATCCGGTTTACACCTCAGACTGCGGAGCAGACCGCTGACGTGCAATAAAAGGAAAAGAATGTAAATTGAATAAAAAAATCAGAAAATAAGAAAAAATCTATTGATTATTTACGGAAAAGACTTTATTATATACTTATTGAATTGTATCGTTCAATTAAAATTAAGGGATGTATAAAAGATTAATGAGACGACAAAGGAGGAAATACTCTTGTTAGAAATTAAGACCAATGAATCTGAAGCGGCCGCAAGAATAATTGTTGTCGGAGTCGGCGGAGGCGGTAATAATGCCGTTAACCGAATGATCGACGAGCAGATTGCGGGTGTAGAATTTATAGCTGTAAATACAGATAAGCAGGCATTACAGCTTTGTAAAGCACCGACATTGATGCAGATCGGTGAAAAGCTTACAAAAGGACTTGGTGCAGGTGCACAGCCGGAGGTAGGGGAGAAAGCTGCGGAAGAAAGTTCAGAAGAGATCCAGGCAGCACTGAAAGGTGCAGACATGGTATTTGTTACCTGTGGAATGGGTGGAGGAACAGGAACAGGAGCAGCTCCTGTTATTGCACGTATTGCCAAAGAGCAGGGTGCATTGACGGTAGGTGTTGTCACAAAGCCGTTCCGTTTTGAATCCAAGACTAGAATGCAGAATGCCACAAGTGGTATTGATAAATTAAAAGAAAATGTAGATACGATCATCGTTATTCCAAATGATAAGCTTCTTGAGGTTGTAGACAGACGCACTACAATGCCGGAAGCCCTGAAGAAAGCAGATGAGGTTCTTCAGCAGGGTATTCAGGGTATCACTGACCTGATCAATGTCCCATCCCTGATTAACCTTGACTTTGCGGATATCCAGACGGTTATGAAGGACAAGGGTATTGCACATATCGGTATCGGTGCAGGACGCGGTGATGATAAGGCTCTTGAGGCTGTAAAGCAGGCTGTTGCAAGTCCGCTGCTTGAGACTACGATCCAGGGTGCATCAAACGTTATCGTCAATGTATCCGGTGATATTACGCTGATGGATGCATCTGATGCGGCTGATTATGTTCAGGAGCTGGCAGGCGAGAGTGCAAGTATTATCTTTGGTGCGATGTATGATGATACAAAATCTGATGAATGTACGATCACAGTTATTGCTACCGGCTTACATAATGTAGGCGGAAGTGCTTCTAAGTTAAAAGCAAGACTGGAAGGACAGCAGAAGGTTGGATCCATTCTTCCGTCCGGCGGAGAATCTCATGTGAGATCTACACTGGATCATGAGAGAAGAGCAGGTTCCACAGTAAGACCGCAGGGAGGAACAATGCCGACACTGCAGCCGAGAACACCTTCAAGCAATGTAAAAGAGCAGTCGATCAAGATTCCTGATTTCTTTAAAAAGTAAGCAGGGAAAGACAATCGTTGGATTCTGAAAGACAGAATGAATAGATTTTAGAAAAGAACCGGTTAAAGCCGGTTCTTTTTTTGTTGCACAAAATGCAATTTGCAGAATGCAGGAACAACGGGCTGTTAAGCAGGAGGTTGTCGAAATATATTCTGATCTTTCTGTCAGTGTCCGACAAACTTCTGCTTTGGTGCAGGCATATAATGAGTCATGCATACAAAGGAGAAGGAAGGTGGAATATGCACTACGAATTGTATATTGATTTGTTGTTTCTGGAAAATTTCATGATGGACAGTCTGTTGCTTCTTGTACTGAATCGGGTTCTGAAATGCAAAAGTAACTGGCAGAGAATCTTTCTGGGCGGAGGGCTTGGGAGCGGGATGATGTGCCTTGGAATAGTCGTGGGGATCCCCGGAGTCTTTCAACTTATTTTTTTTCATGGAATTGTCAGCAGTTGTATGCTTATAACCGGTCTCCGTATCAGAACGAAAGCTCAATTTATAAAGGCCTACATATTATTATATCTATGTGCGGTTTTTATGGGAGGCATGATGACAGCATTCCGGCCGTATTTAAGGTATATCAGCCTTTTTTATGGGACGGCAGTGGGAACGGCATTTCTCTTTGTGAAATGCTGGAAACTGTTAAGAAAAATAAGCGGAAAAGAACAGGTGCGGTGTGAGGTGACGCTGTATTTGAACGAGAGAAAGATGAGCGTCATGGCACTGATGGATACGGGAAATCTTTTATGCGATCCGGTCAGTGGTGATCCGGTCAGTATTCTCGACCATGAATTCTATGAAAAGTTCAGAGAACAACAGCAGAAAGAAGGATCTGTCCTGAGGGATACGGAACCGAAAATGCGGTACATCCCTTATCAGAGTATCAGTGGAACCGGTGTGATAAAAATCTTCCGAATCGAGAAAATGTGTGTCAGCATGGACGGGGAAAAATGGATTGAAAAACCGTTGATCGGAATCAGTGAAGGAACGATTTCAGAGAAGCAGGAATACCAGTTGATCCTGAACCATGATTATCTGAATATTTAGGAGGAAAATGAAAATGATAGTAAAAGTAGCAGTGCCGGAGAAATTTAAACTGAAAGTAGTGCCTGATTTTAGGACGCTGATCTTCGGAGGGCAGAAAGAGATTCATTACATAGGGGGAACGGATATTCTTCCACCGCCGCTTGAAAATGAAAAAGAAGAGGAAGTGATCGGACGGCTGGGAACAGAAGATGATCAGGAGGCGAAAAAGCTTCTGATTGAGCATAATCTGAGACTGGTCGTTTATATTGCAAAAAAATTCGACAATACAGGAGTAGGGGTTGAAGACCTCATCTCCATTGGAACGATTGGTCTGATCAAGGCGATCAATACATTCAATCCAACCAAAAAGATCAAACTTGCAACCTATGCATCCAGATGTATTGAAAATGAAATCCTGATGTATCTGCGAAGAAACAGTAAGACCAAAATGGAAGTTTCCATTGACGAGCCTTTAAACGTGGATTGGGACGGTAACGAACTGCTGTTGTCTGATATCCTCGGAACAGAGGAGGATACCATCTATCGGGATCTGGAAACGGAAGCGGAGAGAAAGCTTCTGGTGCGTGCCATCAACCAGTTATCCAGCAGAGAAAAGCTGATTGTCAAGATGCGTTTTGGTCTGGATAATCCCGATGGAATCGAAAAAACTCAGAAAGAAGTAGCAGATTTACTGGGAATTTCACAGTCATACATTTCCCGTCTGGAGAAGAAGATCATGCAGAGATTGAAGCGGGAAATCGTGCGTTATGAGTAAATTAGAAGAATCCTCAAAAAGTGCTTTCACTCCGTAAAAAAGGTGTTATAATGAGAAAAAAGGGTGGTGAAGCTATATGAAACTTACATTTATAGGAGCAGCCCATGAGGTGACCGGAAGTTGTCATTTGCTGCAGGCAGCGGGGAAAAATATTTTAATTGACTGTGGTATGGAGCAGGGACCGGACCTGTATGAAAACCCGGGACTTCCCATTGCAGCGGGAGAAGTGGACTATGTATTTTTGACACATGCACACATCGATCATTCAGGTCTTTTGCCCCTTTTGTGCAAGAATGGATTTAAAGGGCAGATATTGACCACATTTGCCACAGCGGATTTATGTAACATTATGCTTCGTGACAGCGCGCATATTCAGGAATTTGAAGCTGAATGGCGCAACCGGAAGGGAAGACGTGCCGGAGTGCCGGAGTTTGAGCCGCTTTACGTGATGGCAGATGCAGAGGCTGCGATCAATCTTTTCGTTCCATGTGGATATGGAGAACGGCTTCATATTTGCGATGGGGTGGAAATCCGGTTTACAGATGTCGGCCATTTGCTTGGTTCGGCAAGTATTGAGGTCTGGATTACCGAAGGTGAGATTAGCAGGAAGATCGTATTTTCAGGAGATGTGGGGAATGTGGATCAGCCGATCATCAAAGATCCAAG
>ENA-OQDC01001072-OQDC01001072.1-human-gut-metagenome-genome-assembly--contig:-NODE-1072-length-15495-cov-2.691437_pt1 | contig 15495 bp, 19 predicted proteins | sample MGYA00242770_ERZ504601 | MGnify/ENA primary metagenome ERZ504601 (study PRJEB26092, sample SAMD00036305) | human gut metagenome | host: Homo sapiens | study: EMG produced TPA metagenomics assembly of...
GTGGAGGTGCTTAAATTTATGGGGAAACATTGTATTTAGAGTGCTATTCAGGGATTAGTGGTGATATGACTGTCGGTGCACTTCTTGATCTGGGGGCGGATAAGGCAGTTTTGGACAGGGTACTGCAAAGTCTTCCTGTATCAGGGTTTCAGATAAAAACCGGCAAAGTGGTAAAATCCGGAATTAAAGCCTGTGATTTTGACGTTATGTTAGATAAAGATCATGAAAACCATGATCATGATATGAAGTATCTGCATGGTCATAATGAGAATACTGAGGGAGAGTCTGAGATTCATACACATGAACATGTTATTGCAGACCATGCATGTGCACATGAGAGAGAAACTGCACATTGTCACCATCACCATGAACATAGAGGGGTGAAAGAAATTGCACATATTATAGAACATAGTGCAATGACTGACAATGCAAAAAAGATTGCTTTGAGAATATTTGAGATTCTTGCAAAAGCAGAGAGCAAGGCACATGATGTGCCTGTGGAGCAGGTACATTTTCATGAAGTCGGGGCAGTTGATTCCATTGTAGATATTGTATCTGTGGCAGTCTGTCTGGATAATCTGGATATTACGGATGTAGTTGTACCTGTACTTTATGAAGGCTGCGGAACTGTCCGCTGTCAGCATGGAATTTTACCAATTCCTGTTCCTGCAGTTGCGAATGTGATAAGCGAAAATCATTTGTGTATAAAGGTGACAGCTGTTGAGGGGGAACTTGTAACACCTACAGGTGCTGCTATTGTGGCAGCAATAAGAACGAAAGATAAGCTTCCGGAGGAATTTGAAATAAAGAAAATAGGGATTGGAGCCGGAAAACGTCAGTATGAATGTCCCGGAATCCTCAGAGCAATGATTATTTCTTAGAAAACGTTTGCGCAGATTCCAGGCAAATTTGCATGGAATTCGTTGATTAAAAAAATTTTATCTACTATAATAAATACAACAATAAAGGTAACGAGCTGGATAATAAATGAAAGGAAGTAAAGCAATATGGGACATAGTTATTATAGCTATACAAAGGAAGAGTTAGTGGGTAATGGACCGAAGCTTCCGGTAATTGTTATGGAAGACAATGCAGAAGTATTTCATTCTATGGCAGTTGAAATGGTGGATGAGATCAGAAAACATAACGAAAAGGGAGAAAAAACAGTATTTATCTGTCCTGTAGGTCCTGTAGGACAGTATCCATATTTTGTAGATATGGTTAATGAGCAGAATATCAGCCTGAAAAATGTATGGTTTATTAACATGGATGAATATCTGGATGATGAGAAACAATGGATTTCAAAAGATCATCCGTTAAGCTTCAGAGGCTTCATGCAACGTACAGTTTATGATAAAGTTCGCCCGGAATTGGTAATGCCGGAAGATCAGAGAGTATTTCCGGATCCGAATCATCCGGAATATATTTCTGAACTGATTGAAAAACTGGGGGGCGTTGATATCTGTTTCGGTGGAATTGGAATTAATGGTCATGTAGCATTTAATGAAGCAGATCCATCCCTTACAAATGAAGAATTTCTTGCTCAGAAAACCCGTGTTCTTAAGATTACAAAAGAAACAAGAACAGCTAATGCGATTGGTGATTTTAATGGAGCTCTGGAAGACATGCCTCATTATTGTATTACCATTGGAATTAATGAGATTTCACATGCAAGGAAGATTCGTCTGGGATGTTTCAGAAACTGGCACCGGGCAGTAGTACGAAGAGCAGCATATGGAGAAGCAACTTCTGATTTCCCGGTATCTCTTCTTACATCACATCCGGACATCAATCTGAAGATCACAGAGTTTGTTGCAGCACTTGATTGATAAGATAAGTAACAGACAACAGAAAGAAGGAAGAACATGAGTATTCGAATCATAAATGGAAAAGTATATAAAAATGGAGCTTTTTCAGAAGAAGAGATTGTTCTGAAAGAGGGAAAAATCGTTTCTGCTCAAGATGGAGATGCAGAAGAAGTCTATGATGCAAAAGGAAACTATGTAGTACCGGGGTTTATAGATGTACATACTCATGGTGGCGCAGGGGTAGATGTGAATGCGGCTGATCAGCAGGGATTCGAAAAGATCGGACATTTTTTTGCCACACAGGGAACCACATCATGGCTTTCATCTATACTGACAGACACAAAGAACAGACTTTGAAGACCATAAAAGAGGCTGTGAAACATCAGGAGGCACAGAAGAACGGACATGAAAATTGTGCAGATCTTCTTGGTATTCATCTGGAAGGACCATTCCTTTCACCGGAATATAAAGGGGCTATGCCGGAACATTTACTGATTTCTCCTGATCTGGATCTTCTGAAAGAATATCAGGAAGCAGCAGGTGGAAATATCCGTTATATTACTGTTTCACCAGAAGTAAAAGGAGTGCCGGAATCAATTAAAGGAATGATTGATCTTGGTATGAAAGTTGCGATCGGTCATTCTGGTGCGGATTATGAGACTGCATGGAAATGTATCAATGAGGGTGCCGTATCAGCTACGCATACATTTAATGCCATGAAACTTCTTCATCAGCATTTTCCGGCTATTATGGGAGCAGTTCTGGAATCTGATATCTATTGTGAAGCCATCTGCGATGGACGCCATCTGCATCCGGGAACCGTTCGTTTCCTTCTGAAGATGAAAGGCCTGGATAAAGTGATCGCCATAACAGATTCTATTATGGCAGCTGGACTTCCGGATGGAGAATACATGCTGGGAGTCAATCCGGTTATTGTAAAAGATGGAGACGCAAAACTGAAATATGGAGATTCCAGAGCAGGAAGTACACTTACGACAGGATGTGCACTTAAGAATCTGATTAAATTTACAGGAAGACCTCTTGAAGAGATATTACCGCTTCTTACATGCAATCCGGCTAAGATGCTGGATGTATATGACAGGATTGGAAGTCTTGATACCGGAAAAGATGCGGATGTGGTTATTCTGGATAAAGAGTATTCCGTCGTTGATACATTTGTAAAAGGTAGAAAAATAGAATTATAAGGAGAAAAGATTATGCCATTAATACCATTAAGACCATTACTGGAAACTGTAGATAAATATCACTTTGCTCAGGGCGCTTTTAATGTAAATGCAGTAGCTCAGGCAAAAGCAGCGATTGAAGTTCATGAGATGTTCCGTTCCGCAGCGATTCTTCAGGGTGCAGACCTTGCAAATGGATTTATGGGCGGAAGAACAGATTTCCAGAATGCTACTTTGGAAGATAAAAAAGTCGGTGCAAAAAATATTGCAGATGCTGTAAAGAAATATGCAGAAAATTCTCCGATTCCGGTTGTTCTTCATCTGGATCATGGTAAAAATTTTGATTCCTGCAAAGCGGCTATTGAAGGTGGTTATACTTCTGTTATGATTGATGGATCCAGTCTTCCATTTGATGAAAACGTGGAACTGACCCGTGAAGTTGTTAAATATGCACATGAGAGAGGTGTTTCCGTAGAAGGTGAACTCGGTGTTCTGGCCGGCGTGGAAGATCATGTATTTTCAACTACTTCTACTTATACCAATCCTCTGAAAGCTATCGAGTTCTTTAAGAAAACAGGTGTTGATGCACTTGCAATTTCTTAATGGAACCATGCATGGTGCATCCAAAGGAAAAAATGTCAAATTACGAAAAGAGATCGCTATTGCCATCAAGGAATGTATGATGCATGAAGGCATTTTCGGGGTACTGGTATCTCATGGATCTTCAACTGTACCAAAATATATTGTAGATGAGATCAATGCACTGGGTGGAAATATCCAGAATGCTTACGGAATTTCTATTGACGAACTGAAAGCTGCAATTCCATGCGGAATCGGCAAGATCAATGTAGATACAGATATCCGTCTTGCTGTTACAAGAAATATGAAAGAATTCTTTGCAAATCATCCTGAAAAGAGAGAAAGCCAGTCTATTGGCGAGGTATATCGTCTTCTGGAAGCAAAGAAAGAGCAGTTTGATCCACGTGCATTCCTGACACCTATCATGGACACTGTTATGTACGGTATTATTCCGGATGAGGATGTTGCTGCTCTTATGGCTGTAGTTGAAAAGGGGGTAAAAGAAGCGATTGGTACTCTGATCGTAGAATTTGGCTCTTATGGAAAGGCTCCTCTGGTAGAGATGGCAAGCCTGGATGAAATGGCAGAACGCTATCGTAAGGGACTTTGATCAAAAAGGGTATGTAAATGAAATGTATATATTGACTGCACTGGTGGCCTTTGCGGGAAGTTTTGTACAGAGCAGCAGTGGATTCGGTTATGCGATCATCTGTATGGCTATATGGCCCATGTTCATGCCTTTTTATACAGCCTCCATACTGGAAGCCATTGCAGCTTTCTTATGGTAATTTACATTGCTGTAAGGCTGTGGAAGTTTATTGACTGGAAACTCCTTCTGCCGCCTTGTGATCAATGGCTACAGTAACCAGTTTTTCTGGGGTGTGAACACGCTGATGGCTCTGGATGAAGATGTTCTGTCGAAAATCATGGGAACAGTACTTCTGATTCTGGCTGTATATTTTATCTTCTTCAGCAGTAAAGTTCATCTGAAGGCCAGCCTTGTTTCCGGTCTGGTTGCCGGTGCGATCAGTGGTTTTTGTGGAGGACTTTTTAACATCGGAGGTCCGCCCATGGTAGCATATTTTCTTTCTGTAACAGATGATAAAGAAAAATATAATGCTACACTTCAGATGTTTTTTACAATCAATACGATCAGTATTTTTCTGATTCATGTATTTCAGGGTCATGTATCGGGATCTATGCTGCCTTTAGTTGGAGCAGCACTGGCAGGAACAGCGGTTGGGACAGCAGGCGGAATGTTTTTGTTTCGACGACTTACTATGGCCGGAATCAAAAAAACAGTATATATTTTTATGATATGTGCTGGAAGCTATCTCCTTTTGTCGTGAGTTTTTATGGAGAGTATGAGCAGACAGCGAAAGCGGATGGCAGATATTTGCTTGTTAATATTGTTAAAGAGAAAGGTAAGAATCTTATGAAACATATTTATCTGAATTTAAAAAGATTTGATGTCCCAGTGGAATTCGGAGGTGTAAACCGTCTGGCTCCAGTTGCTGACTGGGCGTCCTGTATCGTAAAAAATACACAGGAGGAATTAAAAACATATGATCCTACTGAAGTAGAATTTGGTATGTATTTTCCAGAGGTGCATCTTCTGAATGCAGTGGCTGCAAAAACAGAAGGAAGCCCTGTTCAGATTGGATGCCAGAGTGTATTCAGAGCAGATACTGCAGTTGGTGGAAATTTTGGTGCATTTACTACAAATAGACCGGCTTCAGCTATGGTTGCTGCGGGATGTGAGACTACTATTATCGGACATTGCGAAGAAAGAAATGACAAAGCAGGAATTCTCGCAGAAGCAGGTGTTACAGATACAGATGCTGTAAATCGTCTTCTGAATCAGGAAATCAAATGTGCGATTGAAAGAGGAATGAAAGTTCTTTACTGCATTGGTGAAAAGAGTGAGGAACAGGAGCAGTGGCAGGAAGTTCTTGGAAAACAGCTTGAAATTGGTCTCAAAGATGTAGATACTTCAAAAGTTGTGATTGCATATGAACCAATCTGGTCCATAGGACCGGGAAAAACACCGGCAGGTAAAGAATACATTACCAAAATTGCAAAATTTGTAAAAGAAAAGACAAATGGTATGGACATTGTATATGGCGGTGGTCTGAAACAGGATAACGCAGAAATGCTTGCTTCCATTGATGAGATTGATGGTGGTCTGATCGCACTGACAAGATTCCAGGGTGAGATTGGATACTATCCGGAAGAGTACCTTGAAATTATCCGTCTCTATATGGGTAGAGAAAATAATAAATAAGCATATATAATGAAGGGAGATTTACTATGAAACTTAATTTTGAGTATGGACAGGGAACCATGGCGGCTGAGCTGCCGGACAATACTGATGTATTTATTCCAGGAGAGACTGTAAAAGATCCGGCTTACATTCCGGAAGATCAGCTTGAGGCTGCTTATCTGGAAAGCCTGGCTCATCCTATTGGAATGCCTACTTTAACAGAACTGGCAGGACCTGGAAAAACAGTTACTATCGTTGTTCCGGACCGTGTAAAAGGCGGAGAGCAGGCTACCAGCCACAGAAAAATTAAGTATTAAATATATTTTAAAAGAATTATATGCTGCAGGTATTGAAAAGAAAGATATTCTTTTTATTATTTCCAATGGACTTCATCCAAGAAGTACAGAAGCAGATGCAAAAGCTATCTTTGGCGAAGAATTATTCAATGAATTCTGGCATACAGGACAGATTATCAGCCATGACAGTGAAGATCAGGAACATATGATATATCTTGGAACCACTCACAGAGGTGATCCGGTGTACATGAATAAATATGTATTTGAATGTGATATTCCAATTCTTATCGGTCATGTACAGGGAAATCCTTATGGCGGATATTCAGGTGGATACAAACACAGTGCAACAGGTATCACTAACTGGAGATGTATCGCAAGTCATCATGTACCGTCTGTTATGCACAGAGATGATTTTACACCGGTTAATGGTGGAAGTCTGATGCGTAACAAGTTTGATGAGATCAGTATGCATATGGAAGAAAAAATGGGACATCCTTTCTTCTGCTGTGATGCAGTACTGGATACACAGTCCAGACAGATCGCAATCTATTCTGGTTATGCCAAGGAAATGATGCCAATCAGCTGGAAACTTGCTGACAAGAGAACTTATGTACATTGGGCAGAAAAGAAATATGATGTACTCGTATTTGGTATGCCACAGAATTTCCATTATGGTGATGGAATGGGAACCAACCCGATCATGATGATGCAGGCTTTAAGTGCACAGGTACTTCGTTTCAAGAGAATCATGAGCGATAATTGCGTCATCATCTGTTCATCTGCATGCAACGGCTATTTCCATGATGAATTATGGCCATATCTGAGAGAACAGTATGAGCTGTTCCAGCATGATCATATGAATACACTGCCGGATATCGATCGTTACGGTGAATATTTTGCAACAAATGAAGAATATATCCGCAAATATCGTTTCTGCAATGCGTTCCATCCATTCCATGGTTTCTCCATGATGTCCTGCGGCCATATTGCTGAAATGAATACAAGTGCCATTTACATTGTCGGTGCTCAGGAACCTGGCTATGCAAGAGGCATGGGCTTAAAGACAAGAGCGACATTTGAAGAAGCCCTTGAAGATGCCAAGAAGAAATTTGTAGGCGAGAATCCTAACATTCTGGCACTGCCTATGACCTTTAAGAAATCAGCTGTACATCTTTGCATGAAAGATCCTGCACAGGATTGCATGGATGAATATGGACATCGCCATCCATGTTGCTTGCTGATATAATTTCATTTATATAGTAGGGTATAGTATTTATAATATAGAGCATCCCTGTCCAGAGTTATTTTTATGTTTCTGACAGGGGTGCTTTGTTATATCACAGGCGTTTTTTTGTACTGACAGACTGGAGGAATTGGATTATGAAAGAAAATACAGCTTTTAAGAAAAAAGAATTTTGGCAGCATTGTTTACTTGCGATCGGACTGATCCTTCCATTTATCACAATGCAGATACCGGCAGTGGGGAAGATGCTTTGCCCGATGCACATACCGGTGTTATTATGTGGATATATCTGCGGATGGCCATATGGTTTACTTATTGGGATCATTACACCTCTTTTAAGAGGTGTGTTGTTCGGAATGCCGGCAAATTTTTCCGAATGCCTTCTGTATGGCGTTTGAACTTGCCACTTATGGGCTGGTGGCAGGAATTTTATCAGGAAAAAATGAAAAAAGATATAAAATCCCTGTATATTTCACTCATAGCAGCAATGCTGTGTGGACGGATCGTATGGGGACTGGTTTCAGCAGCAGTATATGCATTTACAGGAGGAATCTTTACCTGGGAACTGTTTCTGATGGGAGGATTTATAAATGCGTTGCCGGGAATTCTGATCCAGCTTGTTCTGATCCCGGCCCTGGTAGAACGTTTGTATAATATGGAAGGAACAGTAGAATGGAATTAAAGGCATGTTGCAAAGAAAGATTTGAACCGGTAGTTCAGGCAATCAGACAATTGCAGAAAGAGAAGGAAGGACTGGATGAGCCTCTGATCGTTGCAATTGATGGCAGGTGTGGAAGTGGGAAAACTACATTGGGAGAATATCTGGAGCTGATATTCGACTGCAATCTGTTCAGAATGGATGACTTTTTTCTGCGCATGGAACAGCGTACGCCGCAGCGTCTGAAAGAAACAGGAGGAAATGTGGATTATGAGCGGTTTGAGGAAACGGTATTAAGGCCGATCTTTCAGAAGCAGACAGGTTTTTTATCAGCCGTTCAGCTGCCGGAAATGGAATCTGCTGGAGGGATATCCTGTTCCTTATAAAAAACTCAATATTATAGAGGGTTCCTACAGTATGCATCCATACTTTAAGAACCCTTATCAACTTCGTGTATTTTTAAATATTTCCTCCAAAGACCAGATGGAAAATATAAAAAAGCGCAATGGCCCGGAAAAGGCAAAACAATTTCAGAATATGTGGATCCCAAAGGAGGAAGCCTATTTTAAGAAATTCCATGTGATGGATGGTGCAATACAGGTCATGTGGAACCTGAAAACTGAAGAATAAAAGATTATTCTATCAGAGAAATCTCAAGATGATATGTTTTTTCTTTTCCAGATTCCAGCGTGAGGATTCCATGTTTATGCGCAAAAATATCATCATCCTGATGAAAAATGCCGGAACCGTTCCATGGCTCCAGACAGAGAAACGGAGCCTTTCCTCCGGTCGGTGTCCAGATTGCAAGGGATTCAAAATCAGGATAATATACGGAAACACCTTTTCCTGTAACTGCATTTACGAAAGAAACGCGGTGTGAATTCGTGTGTTCAAAGAAAACAGCATCCTGATCAAACATGGAAATTGTGAGAGGAAGTGTGTTGCCTTCTGTTTTCTGGGATACTTTGTGATCAAAATTAAATTCCAGATTCTTTATATCATATTCATAAGAAATAAAATTTTCTTCTTTTTCAAATCTTAAAATACAATTTTCAATATTTTCTCCATTATTGACCGGACACATGAAACCGGGATGTGCACCAATATGATAATACATAAGGTCGGAATCTTTGTTTATTACTCTATAGTCCATAGACAGAGTACTGCCATTCAGATGATATGACAGGTAAAGTTCAAAATCATAAGGATAAATGTTTTAATGTTTCTTCATTTGCTTTAAGTAAAAAAAGTGACGGAATTTTCAAGTCTGTTCTGTTACTTCAAATTCAGATTCTTTACAAAAAACCATGCTTGGGCATCTGGTATATATGATCCTTGATAACAGTTTCTCCGTTGCGGACATTTCCCACAGTCGGAAAAAAGAAGCGGAGAAGATCGAAGCCAGTAAGCGGGATCAGAATTCCATACGTATTCATTCCCGGATGGATTGGAATAGGAATTTAATTCGGCACCAAGTGTGTTTAAAAGTACATGATAATTGTCAGATTGTAATTTAATCTGCATAGTAAACCCCTCCCTGATAAATACATAATAGTAATATGCTGCATAAAACAAGCGTATCATAAAAACACTGTAATGAAATAGAAATTTGGACAAACGTTTGGGGATGAAAGATAGAGGGTGGAGTTGATTTATGTTTAAATGCAAAACTTTTGTTCCTACAAAAACACAAAAATAAATAGTTTTGGGATTGCAATCCAAAAACTATTTATTTTTATATCACTTTTGGAATATAATTAGTAAAAAAAGAAGGGAGCATTATTATGATTATAGAAAGAAAAGAATATTTAGAAAAACTGATAGCCTGGAAAGATAAGCAGTTGATTAAAATTGTTACAGGTGTACGACGTTGTGGAAAATCTATGCTTCTGGAAATTTATCGCAATTATTTAAAAGAGCATGGGATTGAGGAAGAACAGATTATTTCTATTAATTTTGAAGATCTTGATTATGAAGAACTGACAGATTACAGGAAATTATATAAATATTTAAAGGAACGTCTGATTGATGGAAAAATGACATATATTTTCCTTGATGAAGTTCAGAATGTAACAGATTTTCCGAAAGTGCTGGACAGTCTTTATATTCAAAAAAAACATAGATATTTATGTGACTGGTTCCAATGCATATATGTTGTCCAGTGAGATTGCAACTATGATTTCAGGAAGATATATTCAGATTGAAATGTTGCCGTTGTCTTTTAAGGAATATATGGAGAGTACTGGCAGTATGAATGACAGAGGAATCAAATATGCTGAGTATTTGCAGAATAGTTCATTTCCGTTTACACTGGAATTAAAAAATCAGCCAGATGAGATCAGAGATTATCTGGAAGGAATCTATAATACGATTGTTGTAAAGGATATTATAAACAGGAAAAAAATCACAGATACTATGATGCTTAAGAGTGTCTTAAGATTTGTGTTTGATAATATAGGAAATCCATTGTCATCAAAAAAAATTGCAGATACGATGACCTCAGAAGGGCGAAAAATTGATACAAAAACGGTGGAAAAATATCTAGAGGCTTTTAGCGAGAGTTATATTATATATCAGGCAAAACGTTATAATATAAAGGGAAAACAATATTTAAAAACTCTTGAAAAATATTATATAGTTGATATTGGAATGAGGTATATGCTTTTAGGGTCGAGGCAGGCAGATGCAGGACATGTTCTGGAAAATATAGTCTATCTGGAATTGTTACGTCGAGGATATGATGTGTATGTTGGAAAAATCAATTCATATGAAGTGGATTTTGTGGCACAGAATAAAAAGGGAACAGTATATTTCCAGGTGGCACTGACTGTACAGGATGAAAATACACTTTTGAGAGAATTAAGACCATTACAGGCGATACGAGATCATTATCCAAAGATTATCTTAACAATGGATGAAGAACCAGAAGAACAATATGAGGGAATTCGACATATTAATGCCAGAGACTGGTTATTGGGGATTGTAGACTGAACAATGCAAATTAATTAGCACTCATCACTTGATAATGGAAGTTGATTTTTGTCCTGTCTTGTGTATCCCGGAAGTGCCTGTTTTACAGGCTTTCCGGGGCATCAGTCATTTTGTCTGGTATTGTAAAACAGTGTCAGATTTGTCGTAAATGTCGTAAATTTGTGGTCAAAAAATGATGAGAAATGGAGAGTGCTAATAAAATGGAATTAACGTATACAAATGTAAATGGATATCTGATCCCGAATCTCACCTATAAATCCGGTGAGCAGATGGAGCAACTTGGCAAGTATGGTTTTCTTCGCAGAGATTATCTGAAAAACTATCGAAATTCAACCTATCAGGTGATGCTTTTACAGGATACCATTGGAGAGCATCTTCTGGAAGTGGACAAGGCAGCCAGAGAACGGGAAGAGGTAATACTGAAACAGTTAGAAGAAAAAGAACCATTGCCGGATAAAGAGAAAGATCAGATTGCCTGGGTAAGAGCTGCTAATCAACACAAAGCAATTGCAGAAGAGATTATTCTCAAGGAATTGATTTATGTTTAAATGAAGGTGATGAGGTCGTGGATTGCGACCTCATTATTGTATGAAAAATAGCAGTAGGCAGAATGAGAAAAATAGGGTAAAATGGGAACATGGATTTTGGGAACTCATAAGAAATGATTGTGCGGTAAAGTAACTTGAAATGCCAGTCTGGCATTTCAAGTTATAGAGGAGATGGAATGGCGGATCAGAAAGTAAGAGAAATGGAACCAGTGGAAACACAAATAGTTGAAATCATGCCACCGGACGTTGAAAATCTGATTTATGTAGTAAGAAACAAACAAGTCATGGTGGATAGTGATCTGGCAATGCTTTATCAGGTAGAAACGGGAGCGTTAAACAGAGCCGTTAAAAGAAATATTGCCAGATTTCCAGAAGATTTTCGATTTCAGCTTACAAAAGATGAATATGAAAACTTGAAATGCCAATTTGGCACCTCAAATGGCAGTGGAACAGAAAATGGTTATGGTGGCAGACGTACATTACCGTATGTATTTACAGAGCAGGGAATATCCATGCTTGCAAGTGTATTGCATAGCGAGGTGGCAATTAATGTAAGTATAGGTATTATGCGTGCATTTGTAGAAATGCGACGGTTTATAGCCAACAATGCACTTTTGTTTGAAAGGATTAGTAACGTTGAGCTAAAACAACTGGAATATCAGAAAAAGACAGATGAAAAACTGGAACAGATTTTTGAGTACATATCAGATCATGAGGAGTCTAATCAAAAGATATTTTTTGATGGTCAGATATATGATGCATTCAGCTTATTGATAGGACTGATTCAGAAAGCAGAAATGGAAATTGTTCTGGTAGATGGATATGTGGATGTAGGAACATTAAATATTTTGTCAAAGAAGAAAGAAAATGTGGCGGTGACAGTTTATACACAGCAACGGACAAAATTATCTCAAACAGATGTAGATAACTTTAATGCACAGTATCCTAAACTGGATGTGAAGTACACAAGAGCATTTCATGATCGTTTTTTAATTCTTGATAAAACGAAAGCATATCATGTGGGTGCGTCTTTGAAGGATGCAGGTAAAAAATGTTTTGGAATTAATCTGATTGAAGATGCAGGTATTGTAAGAGATATTTTACAGAGATTGGAATTGGAAACAGAAGAATAGAAAAGTAAGTTATGCAGAAAGGCGTGAGTCATAAGAATATGGCTTGCGTCTTTTTCTGTCTGGAAAGGAAGTGGGGAGCATGGCACAGATTTTTCGTGTAGAGAGAACTAAGAATTTTACGGTAATGAGTAATCACCATTTCAAGAATAAGAATCTGACATTGAAAGCGAAAGGTCTATTATCCGGGAAGTTCCATTAGGAGAAGAAAATGATTAAGTGGAGAAGAGAAGTGCCTAAGAGCGGATAGTCCAATTTGGGATAATCAGGTCATAGGAAATTTCTATCTCCGGACATCAGAAAATAGGAAAACCAGATATGGTAAATTCCTTTTTGTCATGTCACGAATTTGATATTTTAAGTTCTTATTTTGTATATTAATGTGTTCTGATTTGATATTCTTTTATCACAGTAAAGATAGAATTGCAGATAGTAGGAATGGCTGCAATTTGTTTATAATAAGTGTGATAGGAGAATGTGAAGTATGAAATATGGTTTTTTTGACGAATCGAAAAAAGAATATGTGATCACAAGACCGGATACACCGGCACCTTGGGTGAACTATCTTGGATCTCCAGAATATGGAGCAATTATTTCTAATAATGCAGGTGGATATAGCTTTGCAAAATCAGGAGCGAACGGAAGAATTTTAAGATATGTCTTCAATCAGTTTGACCAGCCGGGAAGATATATCTACTTAAGAGATCAGGAGAGTGAAGATTATTGGTCAGCTTCCTGGCAGCCGGTAGGAAAAGATCTGAAATCTTATAAGAGTGAATGTCATCATGGTACAGCATACACAAAGATGATGGCTGATTATAGCGAGATCCATTCAGAAGTAAGATACTATGTTCCGCTGAATCAGTCTTATGAAGTGTGGAATCTTGCAGTGACAAATACCTCGGATCGCATGCGCAAGATCAATGTAACAGGCTATGCAGAATTTACAAACAACAGCAATTACGAGCAGGATCAGGTAAATCTTCAGTACTCTCAGTTCATTACAAGAACAGTGTTCCGTGGAAACCGTGTGCGGCAGATGATCCATGCCAATCTGGATCAGCTGGAAGATGGAAAAGATGTGGATGACAAGATCGTTGTTGACCGTTTCTTCGGACTTGCAGGTGCAAAGGTTGATTCCTGGTGTGGAAGCAGGGAAGGTTTCCTTGGAAGATATCATGGATACAACAATCCGGTCGGAGTGGAAGATGGTATTTTAAATTGTGAAGGAAATTATAATGAAAATGGATGTGGAGCATTAGCTACAATCCTGACTTTATATCCGGGAGAGACAAAAGAAATAGCATTTCTTGTTGGTATGAAAGAAGATGTTGATGCAGAAACAATCGAGTCTCGTTATGAGGATTGTGAAACAATCTGCAGAAATGAACTGGAAGAATTAATCCAGTACTGGCATGGACATCTGTCCCATTTCCAGGTGAAGACACCAAGCGAAGAATTTAATATAATGATCAATACATGGAATGCATATAACTGCTTTATGACATTTATCTTGGATCACGTGCTGCATCCTTTACATATTGTGGACTAAGAAATGGATACGGTTATCGTGACACAGTACAGGATATCCAGGGTGTGATCCATCTGGCACCGGAGTATGGCAGTAGAGAAGATCCGCTTCATGCTTTGCTGCACAAGTAAATAATGGTGGGGGGCTTCCACTTGTAAAATTCACACACAATCCGGGACATGAGGATACACCGGATGATGCTTCTTATGTGCAGGAGACAGGACACCCGGCTTATCGTGCAGATGATGCGCTGTGGCTGTTCCCGACAGTATACAAATACATTTCCGAGACGGGAAATCTGGAATTTATCGATGAAGTGATTCCGTTTGCAAATAAAGAAGAAGGTACCGTGTACGAGCATTTGAAACGTGCAGTAAATTTCTCCATGAATCATCTTGGAAAGCATGGTATGCCGGCAGGCCTTTATGCTGACTGGAATGACTGCTTAAGACTCGGAAAAGATGGAGAGTCAACCTTCGTTGCATTACAGTTCTACTATGCAATGACAATTTTGAAGGAATTTGCTGAGTATAAGAAAGACACAGAATATCTGAATTATCTGGAGGAAAGTCAGAAGAAGCTGGAAAAACTGATCCAGGATCTCTGTTGGAACGAAGACCGCTTTATCCGTGGCTTCACAGAGGATGGTGAAGTGATCGGACAGCGCACAGATCCGGAGGCAAATATGTGGCTGAACCCACAGAGCTGGTCTGTGATCAGTGGGCTTGCAAATGAAGCGCAGGCAGATCTTGCACTTCAGAATGTATATGACAAACTGAATACAGAATATGGTGCAATCTTGATGGATCCTCCGTATCATGCACATGCATTTGACGGTGCACTGGCTGTGATCTACAATGCCGGAACAAAGGAAAACTGCAGGAATTTTTTCACAGTCTCAGGGATTGGATCATTCTTGCAGAGGCGCTTCGTGGACACGGAGAGATGAGCATTAACTATTTTATTGAAAATGCACCGGCTGCACAGAATAATCGTGCAGAGATCAGAAGACTTGAACCATACTGCTATGGACAGTTTACAGAAGGAAAACACAGCCCGAACTTCGGCCGTTCTCATGTACACTGGCTGACAGGAACAGCATCTACGGTTATGGTGGGATGTGTAGAAGGAATTCTCGGAATGCGGCCAGACTTCTATGGACTGAAGATTGCTCCGTCAGTACCGAAAGAGTGGGAGGAATTTGAAATCGTAAAAAAGATTTCAGAGGTTCACATTTACATATCGTTGTGAAAAAATCCGGGGC
>ENA-OQDC01001073-OQDC01001073.1-human-gut-metagenome-genome-assembly--contig:-NODE-1073-length-15482-cov-6.357864_pt1 | contig 15482 bp, 15 predicted proteins | sample MGYA00242770_ERZ504601 | MGnify/ENA primary metagenome ERZ504601 (study PRJEB26092, sample SAMD00036305) | human gut metagenome | host: Homo sapiens | study: EMG produced TPA metagenomics assembly of...
TTGTCGCTCTCATGGAAGAATATGATGTTCAAGCGTTTCGTATAGTCTTCTTTTTAGTTCCAACGCAACAATGGGCAAGTTTCACGCTGAGCACTGGAGGTATCATTCCATCTGTTCGGCATATCGCGACAAGATTCACGAGTTGTTTTAATGAGTTTTTTCTAGCGTGTTATACAAAGAGCGAGCACATTCTCTTACTTCTTGATATGTTTCACTCGTGCGAATTTCGCTGTTTAGCCATAAATCAAACCATTCATATCCTCGTGAACGCGATTTTTGGTCAAACACAAGAAGGTCTTTAGCGCTCAAACAGAATTCTTCTGCAGCGATCGAAAATGCCCCTGCAGCAGTTTCTGCTTTTACAATCAAAGCGTCATAAAGCGCTTGTCCTTCTTCGGGAGCTTGAGCACTTCGTTTTACTCGGGTAAGTACATTAACTGAAGCCGAGTCAGCAGTTACACGCTTCACTAACGCCATGATTTCATTGCTCGAAGTAGACAACGAGAAGGCACGTCGAGCTTCTGCTTCCGCGCCATGAGCCTCGTCTACTACCCAATAGCGAATAGGAGGTAAAAGTCCTCCTTCAAATCGAGTATCCCAGAAAAGTAAGCTGTGGTTAGTGACTACCACGTCGCAACGTTGGGCTTGTTCTCGTGCGCCATGAACAAAGCAAGATCGCCCAAAGAACGGACATTTTCTTCTTAAACACTCAGCGCTTGATGTGGTGATGCGTTTTCGAGGAATTGCCCGATAATCTATTTTCAACGCATCAATATCATCGTAGTCACTCTGCACAATAAAAGAAAGAAGTGCTGCTAGAGATGGTGTTTGGTTAAGGGGCTGTTTTTTGTAAATGATTGTTTTTGGACCCTGTTTTATAAGGGTTTCAACTTTCCTTAAACAGGGATAATGGTTAAAGCCTTTTAAAGGTGCATAGGTGATTCCTAAGGCACTTGACAGCAAGGGAAGTTCTTTGTGGACTAACTGATCTAATAGCGCATTTGTTTTAGTTGCAACTCCAACCGTTATTCCGTTTTCCTTTGCGGCATACACTAAGGGCACGAGATACGCCATGGATTTACCAACGCCGGTTCCAGCCTCAACAGCTAGATTACACGACTGAGAAATTGCCTTATGGACAGCTAATGCCATTTCCCGTTGTTCTTCACGCGTTTCATAATCCTTATACAACGTTCCAAGGAGGCCTTCTGGACTAAAGGCATGCGCAATTACTTCTTTATCTACAAAAGATAGTACGCGCGGCGCATTAATATTTTCCTGGTTACTATTTAAATCGTTTTCGGGATTCTGCTGGCTTTCCGCACTTTCCGCAGTTAAAGGAACAGTAGAAGCATCTATTTCTTGATTCTTGTTTGCATATTCGGTATCTCCATTAACGACAGCTTCCCCAAATACCCCGCTAGTAGGACTATTTGCGTCGGGACGTACAGGGTTGAGATCTTTAGTTAATGTTTCTTTTCGATACTTACGAAGATTGTATGCGGATGCTTCGGTTTGTTCCCATACTTCAGGATCTGCTAAAGAACGGAAAACATACGCAGTGTTCCACTCCTCCACTTCGCTCATTTTTCCAATCGCGCAAATCAAAGACTGAGGAAGTGTTGCTACCGCCGCCAACAATACGCGATACACCATACAAGTAGCAGCAACATCATCATCGGCACGATGGGTTGATTCGGGACCCCCAAAAGCACGTACGAGATCCAATAATCGATGAGAAGTAAAGCGAGGAAGAGCAATTCGAGCTAAATCAAGAGAGTCAATCCATCTATTTTGCTTTAAGGGCTCGCCTGCAGGATTCTTAGTTACAAAGGTACGATCGAAATTTGCATTATGAGCAACTAGATCAGAATCTCCAACAAATTCGACAAGTTTCTGAAGTGCCTCGTCAGGACTAGGGGCATCTTTCACGTCCTCGTCACTGATATTAGTGAGATGAGCAACATCCTCAGGAATTTGTTTAGCAGGGTTAACAAATGTAATATACCATTCCGTAATTTCACCTTTAACCATACGAGCTGCCGCTATCTGAATCAACTCATCATGATTAAAAGAAAAACCCGTTGTTTCAGTATCAATTACTACTACATCTTCATCGAGAACACCAAAATCATGAGTTTTAGCATACTCAGCTAATCCATGATAACGATCAAGGGTTCTTTGAGGAGTATTCTCTAAGATATAGGTATCTAGCGTTATTTGCTGTTGTGAGTTTTGTTTTTCCATGGCAGTAAGACTATCATTTATAAAATTCAGTACGATCTTAATATTTATATTTATAGGAGAAACTATGGCAAAGATTGGCTACTTCGCAACTTATGCGCGATTCGATACAGTCGACAAAGAAGCAGCTGCCGCGTTTTTAGGAGCCGATAATATCGTAGGTGACACCTTTACGGTTGATCACGAAATTACTCCTGATTCAAATAAAGCATGGATTGTTAATCCTTTCGGTAAAAAAATGGGCTATTTAAGTCCAAAGGTTGCTGAACAAGTTGATCTTTGTAAAGCAAAAGGTTGGAACACTGTTGCTATCTTAGCGCTCGTTGCTTTTTCTGAACAACCTGAACCTGGATTATATTGGGGTGAGGTTGTAATCATTTCCTACGATCCTGCATATGAATCTGCTTTTTCTACTTTCGTGGAAGGAATTAGAAAACAAATTAGTAAAGGGGTTAGACCTAAGGTTAAACTTGGTCCAGATTCACTGCAGAAAATTATTGACACTCAGGGCGCTTGGCTTCCTAGCGATCGTGTTGCTTTACCTAAAAAAGAAAAAGGGACCGCTTGGGTTAAAACTGAACGTTCCGGCACTGAAGCACTTGTTGAGCAAGCAAGAAAAGGTAATATAGGGTGCACTATTGCGAGTTGGATTTTCCTTTTAGCACTTGTTGCTCTTTTGGTTTTCGGTCTCCATTCTTGTGGATTATTCTAAGAATTAGCTTTATCGTTACATCACCCTCGTGTCTGCTTACTTTAGATATTCTCTTTTCAAATATTTTCTACCTGAATTTCAGGCACCTTATCCTAATGAAGGTGCCTGATTTTTATCTAACGCCTCAAATACCATATTGGTACATAACTGCTCAAAAGTTATTCCGCTTACTTTAGCTGCATCTGGCAATAACGAAGTGGAAGTCATTCCTGGTAACGTATTAGTTTCCAGAACCCAAAACTTACCCGTTTCATCCTGAATTAAATCTGTTCTTGAAACACCCTGACATCCCAAAACTTGATGCGCTTTCAGGGCAAGCTCTTGAGCCTCTTTTGTTTCCTTGTCGCTTAAAGGTGCAGGACAAATATGCTGAGATCCTCCTTCAGCATATTTTGATTCATAGTCATAAAATTCATTGACGGGAATAATTTTTATTACAGGAAGCGCCTGTGGGTTATCGCTTCCTAAAACGCCTACAGTAAATTCGCTTCCATTAATAAATGTTTCTACAAAAGCTAACGAATCAACAGTGAATACCTTCTCCACCGCTTGAGTAACATCTTCTTCAGTATCACAGATATACACCCCAAGAGCACTACCTTCGGTTGCCGCTTTAACAACACAAGGAAGTCCTACCTGAGAGATTATTTCCTCGCTTGAAGTGTGAGGGGTATTTAATTTCATAGACCCAGGAGTTGGAATTTGAGCTTCACGATAGAAGAATTTTGAAGTGATTTTATTCACAGCAGTTGCGCTCGACCAAACTCCTGAACCAGTATAAGGAATTCCCACCGTTTCAAGGAAGCCTTGAATAGTGCCGTCTTCTCCCCCTTTACCGTGTAAAGCCAAAAACGCCACATCAAAAGTATTCGTAACTAAGGTTTTGAGATCCTCTTTATTTGATGGATCAAGCAGTGTTACTTGAAACCCTACTGCTTTTAATGCTTGTTCAACACTTTTACCCGAAGATAAAGAAACAGCTCTTTCGCCACTTTTTCCACCAGCTAATAAAGCAACTTTGATCGAATCAGGCTTACGTTGAGAGGACATAATTCTCGCTTTCAAACGTGATAAATAATTTAACCAACACCAGTAGCTTTTTTCAGAACTAACATTCAATATTATTTTGATATTAGACACTGTGCTATCTTGCGCTCTTCGTGAGTATAGCAAAGGACATATAGAGACTTACTATTTCCTTTTAATCTGTATCGTTTTCCTTGCGTATAATGTCGATATGAATAAATCAATCTATACATACAACATTTCAGAACTACCTGAACTTCTTAATAATTTTAATCAACCGAGCTTTCGAGCAAAACAGCTTGCTACTTGGCTTTACCGAGATTTTGCACAGTCCTATGACGAGATGACTAATCTTCCGACATCTTTGCGTAAAGAACTTTCTTCGCAATGTCCACTTAACCCTCCGGTAATTCTCGACAAACAAATCTCTCGTGACGGCACGAGAAAATATGTGTTTGTTTTCGACGACAATACTCAAGTTGAAGCGGTTGGAATACCTTCATTTTCTAAGAAGAATTCAAAAAATGAACCCAAACATCTAACGGTTTGTTTTTCAACACAAGCAGGATGCGCTATGCAATGTGCTTTCTGCGCCACAGGGGAAGAGGGTCTCACTCGGAATTTATCTTCTGGAGAAATGGTTGCGCAGATTCTTGCTGTTCAGAATGATTTCGGGTATCGAGTGACCAATGTTGTCTCTATGGGACAAGGTGAACCATTTCATAATTACGATTCAGTTATCGATGCCCTACGTTATCTAAATAGCAAAGATGGTCTCCAAATTGGCGCTCGTCACATAACTCTTTCTACCTGTGGAATTCTTCCCGGAATAAGAAAACTTAGCACAGAACCAGAGCAGTTTACTTTAGCGATATCTCTGCATTCTGCTATTCAATCTACACGTGATTATTTAATGCCTCGCTGTAGCCAGATGCCCTTAACGCATCTTAAAGATGAATTGGTTACCTACACTCAAAAAACTGGTCGTCGCGTAAGTCTTGAATACCTTATGATTGATTCAATCAACGATACTCCCCAACATCTTGAAGCTTTAGTTTCTTTTTGCGATAACCTTCTCTGTCATATCAACCTTATCCCTCTTAATCATATCGAGGGAAGTAAACTTATCTCGAGCGATAAGAAGACACTTGACTCTTGGGTCTCAACTCTTCAATCTCATGGAAAAGAATGTACTATTAGGAATTCACGAGGATCTGATATCGACGGGGCCTGTGGACAATTGAAGAACAAATTAAAACTTTAAGCCACTTACTTGTATGTGACTTCTGGTTAAGTAGTAACTTACTTTATCTGAATTACTCGCAATGATTAAAAAATCGGGGCCACAGAATCCTCTGTGAGCCCCGATTTTGTTCTTCAAGGTATAAAAGTTCGAATTATTAAGCTTCTGCCTTTTCAGCGCCCTTAGATTCAGAATTTTCTGCTATTAAGCTTAAAATTCTCTCTAATTCAGCTTCGTCTTTAAATTGAATCTCAATTTTATTTTTCCCTTGTACCGTCTTTACACGTACGGGTACTGATAAGAATCGAGTCAAGCCTCTTGCGGCTTTTTTGAAACTTGCTGGAGCTGGAACTCGTTTATTTTTACCAGTTTCTTTTGCTTGAGCTCTTCCAGATAAAAGTCGTGCAATCGCTTCGGTTTCGCGCACACTTAATTTTTCATCTATTAATTTCTGCGTTAAGGTTTTACGACCCTCAACGTCAGGGATTGATAATATTGCACGAGCATGACCTGCTGTAATCTTCTCTTCAAACAATAACTGCTGCGCTTCTTCAGGAAGATCAAGCAGTCTTAAAGCATTAGCAATTGTTGAGCGGCCTTTAGATACTGTTTGAGCGACTTCGGACTGAGTCATCCCACGACGCTCCATTAATCGCTTATAACCATAAGCTTCTTCAATGGGATTAAGATCAGTACGCTGAATATTTTCAATTAACGCAAGTTCTAAGGCCTTATCGTTATCTGCTGCCCAAAAACGAACTGGAATTTCCTTCATATTAAGGCTCTTACAGGCTTGCCAACGTCGTTCTCCTGCAATTATTTGATAATTTTCTCCAACTTTTCGTACTAAAATCGGCTGCAACAATCCCTCTTTTTTAATTGAATTAGCAAGTTCTTCAATTTCTTCAGGTTTTAAAGTTCGTGCGCGGTTGATCAGGGTTTGGTTGAACCTTATCAAGTGTAACCACTCCCGTAGATCCTTTTTCTTCCTTAGGCTTTACCGTGTGAAGAACTTTATCCACCACTGGAGAAGCTGCTACTGTTGTTTTTTGTGGTTGGTTCTTGGTATTAGGTGAATTTACTCCAGCTCCATTTTGAACATCCGATACTACTCCAGTGTGATTTGTGTACCCAGCTGAATTAATTCGATTAGAGATTTCTCTCGTACTTTTATGTTGGAAAATACTTCTAGGTCTATTTTGAGAAATAGGTTCTCTTACAGAATTTTTTGGACGAGCATCCCTCGAAACTACTTTTGCGTTCTCAATGGCATCTTCTGAAATATAAATATCAGAAGATGTTTTAGGCGCAGCATCAGAAGGAGTTCCAGCTTTATTTAAACTATCCTGATTTTCTTGCTTAGTAGAAATATCTGCTGATTTAGTTTCAGAAGAAATATCTTTCTTCTGTTCTTTCTTTTCTGACGTGGCTGGTTGTGAATGATTTAGTGAGCTATCGTCAAATAGCGCATTCAGACCTCTTCCAAGACCACTTTTTTGTTTAGCCACGGGCAATCACCTCTCGGGCAAGTTCGTTGTAAGCTTCTGTACCTTTATTATCTGGAGCATATTCAATAATAGGTTGTCCATAGCTTGGAGCTTCAGACAACTTTACCGTGCGGGGAATCATTGTTTCAAATACTGTTTTACCAAAGAAAGATCGCACTTCATTTACTACTTGATTAGATAAATTGGTGCGCGAATCATACATAGTCATCACAATGCCAAAAATATCCAAGCTAGGATTTAGCATCTTTTTGACACGATTCATCGAATCAAGAAGTTTTGTCACACCTTCCAAGGCATAGAACTCGCATTGAATAGGAACAAGTAGTTTATCCGCTGCAACTAAAGCGTTTATCGTCAACAATCCAAGGGAAGGAGGACAATCAATGAGAATATAATCGTAGCGACCTCGTAGGCTTCCTAAAGCACTTTTTAAGCGATTTTCTCGAGCCATTTCATTAACAAGCTCTACTTCCGCACCAGCAAGATTAATAGTTGATGGTAAAACATCTACTCCTTTACCAACACACGCTAAGATAACTTCTTCTACTGGTGTTTCTCCTAGAAGTGCATCATAAACACAGCCATCAAGCTCACGTTTATCTATTCCGTAACCACTCGTTGCATTACCTTGCGGATCTAAATCAACAAGAAGTACTTCTTTATTCATAGCACCTAATGCGGCAGCAAGATTTACCGCAGTGGTTGACTTTCCTACGCCACCTTTTTGATTAATAATTGCCAATATTTTAGTCTGACCAATACTGTGGGTAACTGGTGGCTTTTGAGTGAAAGGAACATATTGAGCTGTTACGACATCGTCTTCAGAAACTTCTTCACTTTTAGTCGTTTCTTCAGCATTTTCTGCTATCTGATTTTCGTTGCTAGATTCCGAATTATCGGCTTCTGTAGTGTCTACTTCTCGTTCGATAACTTCTGCATGCTCATTAATCTCATCAAAAGTTGTTTGCTTTTCTTCTTTTGACAATACCTTAGATTTTGATTCGTTAACGGGAGCCACTGGGTTATTTTTAAATTTCTTTCGACTACCGAATAATCCCACGAATATTCCTTTCCTCGATATCGAACTGATTATATCTAATATATGTTTCACGTGAAACATATATTAGATTCCTTTATCCAAAACAGACTCATCTCATTAATTACTTACCTTACTGTTTCACGTGAAACAGTAAGGTAAAAGAGAAAAGTCAATTACTGAATCAAGTAGCAAACGATACTTTATTTAACGCATGAGTAGTTACTCACAAGAAATAATCGGAAAGTTAGTTTTATAAAAAAGAGATGTTTCACGTGAAACATCTCTTTCAATTTAGCTAGGAAGTTTAATAATAAATTTCACTTGAAAAATACTATCATCTCTTCGCTCTTAGTTAAATAGAAAAGACCAAGGAATTAGCTTGAAACTATCTTTTTACTAGAAAGGCTTTTTCTGAGCCATGCCAACTCTTCTTGGTAAAGAAATACTTGGTTTAGAAGTTTTCTCAAATACCACAATACTGCGATGAGTAACTCCATCACTGAGAGTGAAATTTTGTACCTCTATAAATTTCATACCAAATTTATTACAAACAGTTTTTGCATGCATTAACTCATCATCTATATCTTGAGATTTATAGCAAATCAAATGTCCATTCATTTTAAGAAGAGGCGATGCAAGTTCAAGTAAAGACGAAAGCGAAGATAAAGCACGTGCTGTAATCACACTAAAATTTTCAGGTTGATCTTTTGCGAGATCTTCAATTCTTCCCTGGAAGGTAGAAACTATTCCTTCAAGAGAAAGTTTAGTGATCATTCGATTTAAGGCAGTAATCTTTTTACCAACCGAATCTGCAAGGAGCGTCTTTCTTTCAGTTGTAATAGCAATAGGAATACCAGGAAATCCTGCCCCTGTTCCCATATCTAAATAATCACCCTGTGGTGCCTTTTCAATAAAGGGAACTCCAACCAAGGAGTCTTCAACATGCAAGATTTTCGCAGTTTCCCAATCAGTGATTCTTGTTAAATTTGTTGTTTTATTTTCTTCTATTACGTAGCGTAAATGCAAATCGAGCAGCTCACGCTGCTCGATTGAAAGAGTTGAATTAATCTTATCCATTCTGAAGCCTTAGCTTGTTTCACGTGAAACATTATCGGGGAATAACAACGACACGACGGGCGCGTCCTTCACCCTCAGAAACAGTTTCAACACGGTCATCATCTCGAAGAGCAATATGAACAAGTCGACGTTCGTATGGAGTCATAGGACGAAGTTTTATGCTGCGATCCTGATTAAAAGCTCTATCGGCAGCTTTACGAGCGATATCTTCAAGCTTCTGACGTTGACGTCCTTTGTACCCCTCAACATCAATAACGATAGGATAACGATAACCAACAGTACGTGAAGTAATAGAGGAAATTAAGAATTGCAACGCGTCAAGAGTCTTACCATGACGACCAATTAAGACTGCTAGATCATCTCCAGTAATATCAAGAATTAATTCTCCCTCATCACCTTCATATTCATCGATAGTAACTTCCCCGACGTTGAAATACTTCAAAATATCCTGAATTGCTGCAATCGCAGTATCAGCAATATGATCTACTTCTTCATCGGTATAGATATGAACTTCAGATTCTTCTGAATCAAGATCATCATCGTAATCTTCTTCAATAATATTCTCTTCAAACGTTTCTTCAGTCATAAAAACCCCTTACATTCAAATCTCCCCTTCACAAAGGAAGGGGAGGAGACGGTAAAAATATTTGGAGATGTTTTATTTGCTTTTCTTAGTAGGACGCTTCTTTTTTGTTTTGCGAACAACATCAACCTCAACAGGTTTTGGGGTAGTGTCTTCAGCTACTACAAGTTCATCCTGGCGCTTAAACACACGCGTTGAAATAACCTGCTGAAGAACGCCGAAAACTGAAGAAGTAGCCCAGAATAGCAATACACCAGTAGGAGATGTCCAACCAAGCCACAACATAAAGAGGGACATAATACCCATCATGATAAGCATTTGATTCTTCTGGGGATTATTTGTTCCTCGTTGCTGAAGTACCGAAGGAAGGAAGGTACAAAAGGCGAACAGTAAAAGAAGAATGCCATAGGGGATAAACTGCATGAACCCTTGACTAAATACTGCACTCGGCGAATCAATAAGAGTAGGAAGAATACTATAGAAGGAGTAAATCATGCCCTCTGTTCTTCCGCCCATTTCCTGTAAAACTTGAAAAAGCGCAACAAAGATAGGCATCTGAATCAATAAAGGAAGGCAGCCTGTAATGGGGTTAAATCCAATCTCTGCATAGACCTTCTGAAGTTCCTCAGCCTGTCGCTGTTGGTCATTTGCATACTTTTCTTGTATCTCCCGCATGCGTGGCTGAAATTGTTGCATCTTGTACGATGACTTAATCTGCTTTTGCATGAAAGGGAACATGATCAAGCGAAGAATCAAAGTAACGATGATAATCGCAAGACCCCAGTCACTTACAAAGTTATAGAAGAACTGAATACAAAAGAAGATGGCGTCTTTAAATGCCTCCCACATTTATACTGAAATCCTCTCACTCGATTTATTTATAATTTTTCATCCGAAAGTGAAATTCTTCCGGAACTGGATCATATCCTCTGCCACCGCCAGGCCTACACCTAAGAATCCTTCTGATCGTAAGGTATAAACCTTTAAGAAAGCCAAATCTTTTTACTGCTGTTAACCCATATTGCGAACAAGTAGGGATAAACCGACAGGTTGCAGGTAATAAAGGAGAAATTCCTAATCGATAAAACTTAATCAATAGAATTAGAAGCTGCTGGGGGATAGCCTTTACAAAAACGATTAATTTCTTCATAGCTATCATGCCTTAACTTCGTATGAATATATAACCTTTCTACATGCTGAAAGCAGTTTAGTATATTCAGCCTTTGTCGTCTTGCGGTTCGCAATAAAAAGAATAGTTAAATTTTGCCAAGGACCACCAAGATCATGACATACTGCTCTCATCCTTCGTTTAGCGGTATTCCGCCAAACAGCATTTCCGTTTTTCTTACCTGCAATAAAAGCAACACGGCCACTAGGGCCGTGTTGGGTATCCCCTTGATAGACGATCATTGTCATATAAGGAGTTGCATGTCGTTTTCCGTGCGAGAACAGGTAGGAGATCTCAGTGCTAGATTTGATAGTTCCTAACACGGTATCTCACAAGAAAAACTAAACGGCAAGACGCTTACGGCCCTTAGCACGACGAGCAGAAAGAACAGCACGACCACTCTTAGTAGCCATGCGTGCACGGAAGCCATGGGTCTTGGCGCGCTTATGGGTGTTTGGTTGATAGGTGCGCTTCATATACGTTTTCCTTTCAGATTTACAGTAACTTTGAAATTGTACGATATGGAAATAATCAGTCAAGAATAGAATTCCGAAAAGCGGTAATTATATCTATGTCACCACATAACATCCACGTAATACACTACAAACGACGCTCTGGATTTTTTCATGAAACTATAAAGCTTATTTTTCGTCAGCTAAAATTGTCTCGCTGGCTCAAATCGCCTCATTTTCTTTAGCGGCCTCGCTGTCATAAAGAAATCTGCATGCCTTTATATTTATCTACAGGTCTTTACACTCGAACCTTTAAGGTGGTCAAGGAATCATAAATTTCTATCTGAAACCACATTCATTCCCATTCTGGGAAAGAACAAATAAATTTGCCATAGTTTTACTCGTTAATAAACATCAGTTACTTATCTTTTTCCCTATCTTGGTTTAGTTTTCCACATTTTTAAGGTATATCAATGTGGATAATGTGGATAACTTACCTGGTGTTTTTGTAAAACTAAATAACAAATCAACATTCCAATTTTGTTTAGGAAATTCACTTAAGAAGGAATCTATAAAAAACTATTACTCAAATCATTTAAAAAGTGGAAATATGCGATTTACCTGGTGTTTTACTTAAATGCACAGAGTGGATATAAATGCAATACTTGAATTTATAAAACAAGGGTTTCACGTGAATCACTATCGCTGAAGTGATATTTCTCCGCCCGATTTAACATCAGTTAACAAAAGAAAGGGAAAGGTTTTCCATATTCCTATTTCACTTTTTCAATCTTTTTCACTTACATTTTCAACGTTTTCCACATTTTCTTGAAAGAATGTTGAAAACTCCGAAAACATATAGGAAAACTGAGTGAATAATTGAAAAAAACTGACTCGCTGACTAAAATATGAACGAAAAGATGCTCGGTTTGTTCATTTCGAGATATGAATAACTGAGCTATTTTCATCTTTCCTGGAAAACGAACCGAAAAAGTAGCATGGCACCAGAAAACACTCCACATACTCATTCAGACCTTCAGGCAGAAGATCCAGAGATCTTAATTAATAATGCACAAGTGGAGGAATCTTCACCCCAACTGCCACCTTATGCCTATACCGTTAATGGGGGAGTGCCGCCATTCCAAAATCAAAGTCCATACTATTCCCCACAAGCTTATATGAACCCTTCAGTTCAACAAGCTTATTATCCCCCGCAAAGCATCCCGCAAAACCCTGGATATCCTGCATATTACATAGGGAATCCAGGTGTTGAAATGAATGCTATGCCTACAGGAACTAATGGAATAAATACACCTAATACAACTGAGGTAAATCACCTTAACAATCAAATCCCAGGAAACAACACACCCTCTGCAGGTAAAGCGAATCAATCAACTACTGCAACATCAGCAGCACAGTTTACTCAGGTGCCTCGTACGGCCCCCATATCTCATGCCACCTATTTACCTAATATTGCCCTAGACAATCAAACTCAAAACGAAGCGTTTGATTACTCTTACATTGCAACTCCAGCCCGTATAGCAATCTATGACGACTTAAAATCCGCTCCACGTGTAATCGAGATACAAGGTACTGCTACCCACGAATATATCGAGCGCATTGCTTCACTTACCTATAAGAACGCAAAAGAAGAAGGAGGGATTATTCCCTATACGGTCATCCGTGAAGTATCAGAAAATTTCATCCACGCACAATTTCAAGAAATTGTCGTATCGATCATGGATAAAGGAAATACTATACGCTTCGCTGATCAGGGCCCAGGTATCGCTCATAAAGACTTAGTACAAGAACCAGGTTTCTCATCGGCTACTGAACCCATGAAAAGGTATATTCGTGGAGTTGGATCCGGCTTACCAATTGTTAAGGACTACCTCGAAACAACCCATGGATATATAGAAATCGAAGATAACATTAATAAAGGATCAGTTGTAACTATAAGTTTAGTAGCATCTCGAAGTATTCACGACGAGCAACCGCAGCTTGATATACCTGAATTAACCGAAAACGAACAACGTATACTTCAGGCTCTTCTTCCTGATAAAGCCCTAGGAATTACCGAAATAAATAAAGTTACCGGTATTGCAGTAGCAAGTATCCATACCGCTTTATCTAAAATGGAAGAACAAAAGCTTGTAGAAAAGAACAATAAAAAAAGAAAACTGACTGTTTTTGGAGAACGAGTAGCACTTTCTCTCTAAAGACCAAAGAACTCTATATAATTATTTCTTAAAGCGCAATAATGCTAATTACAATGAGAGAACCCAAGGTATAACTAAACAATGGATTTAACAGAGCTCTGGACAAACCTTATACGTCAAATTAAGTCGTATCCCAATGTGAATGCATCACAAATCGATGCATTCTTCTCTCGTGTGCAACTTCAAGCAGCGAGCCAGGGTTTTGTAATGTTTACCTCGGATAATAGTTTTATTAAAGACTGGATAGAAAAGCACTACATTAAAGATATCCAACAAGCCTTACATGATATGTATGGAATGGATTTTATTGTTCAAATTGAAGTAGATCCAACCTCTACTCCAATTGCGCCACTTCCCGAAAGTGCCCCAACGGTAAGCCAGGAAGTTCCAGTGCACCATCAACCAGCACCAAAACAACCAACGCCAACCCCTACACCAAGTGTCCAAAGGGAGGCACCCTTTATTAATCAAAGCGGATACAATACCCCAGAAAAAGAAGTACCAAATCCCCTTCACGTACCAACGCGAGAGGACTCATCTTTTTACAGGGACAATAACCTCACCACCTACTCTTCCCCTAAAAACGAAGAATTGGATATCCGTCATAACTCATCAGATAAAACTGAACAAAGGGGAGTAGAAGGCCTCAATAGTCTCACCTTCGAGACTTTTGTTATGGGTGATTCTAATCGGATGGCTTATTCAATGGCTGTTGAAGTTGCTGAAAAAACCCAGGCTCTTCAGCACTTAATCCTTTATTTATTTACGGACGAAGTGGTGTGGGTAAAACCCATTTACTTTGCGCAATCAAAAACTACATCAATGAGCAATACGAAGACTTTAAAGTGATTTATATTGACTCGATGGAGTTAGTGAATCGCTATTCTGATGCTGCAATAGAGAAAAATATCGATAAGCAAAGTTTTAAGAATTTTGAAAATTTCTTCCAGCAAGCTGACGTATTACTTATCGACGATATCCAGGGATTACAAGGAAAGCCAGGGACTCTTGATACCTTATTTCGTATTTTCAACAAGATGATCCCTAAAGGAAAACAGTTTGTTTTCTCTGCTGACCGTGCCCCAAAAAATATTGACTTAGATGAACGATATGTTTCTCGTTTTAACTCTGGCGCAACGATTGATATCCAACCACCAGACGACGAAACCAAACGAAACATTATTAAAAGTTTCATTGCGGAATACAAAAATGAAGAAGAACTACCATTCACTATTTCAGATAGCATCCTCGACTATATCGTAGACAATTCAAGCTCAAACATCCGAGAATTAAAGAGCGCCATTACTAATGTTATCTTTGCGCTCAAAATGGACAAAGAGCATGAACTATCAGAAAGTCGTGTCAAGGAACTTCTAGGAAATCATTTTATTGGTGGCGGGAAAAAGCGTATTACCATCGAGATGATTCAGGGCGCCGTAGAAGACTTCTATGGCGTTGCGCACAAGGATTTAATAGGAAAAAAGAAAGAACGCCGAATAGTACATCCAAGACAGGTTGCAATATTCCTTTGTCGCGAGCTTTCTGAAACCACCCTTAAAAATATTGGTAATGCATTTAACCGTGACCACACAACAGTTATGCATTTCATGCGATCTAATTTCCAACCAACTTCAGGAAGACCGAAATCTTCGCGAAGAACTCGAGGCTATTCGGGAAAAGATCCGTATCCAACAGTACTAAATGCAGGAATTTATACCAAACAAACACTACTAGTAATCTTTGTTTTAACCCTTATAAGGACGTGCATAAATACCATAAAGTACTGGGGATAACTAGTAAATAATGTTAATAAGGTTTTCCCCACCTTTTCCACGGGGAAAACAAGAGGGATAATCCACATGATTTATACCCCATCTTTTATTAATACTGACCAGGTAAAAAAAGAAGTTATCAACAAATCAACGCTGCTTATTACTTCTATGATTAGTATTTAATTAAGAAGAGTAAGAAGAAAAAAATAAAGGGGAAATCCAAAAGAGTAAATCCTGAATTAATGGAAGGTTAAAACATCAAGAACGGGTATCATAAAATTAACGCAACAGTTCTAAAAGAGGTAATCAGAGGAGCTTTAATGAAAATTCAGTATCAAATCAATCAGAAACTTCAAAAATGCCCTATCGGTATGCGTAAAAAGGTTCTTCTACTCGCTCAAACGCTTTCTATCCTTGCTGGAGTTTATCTCAAAAGCAG
>ENA-OQDC01001074-OQDC01001074.1-human-gut-metagenome-genome-assembly--contig:-NODE-1074-length-15469-cov-9.174358_pt1 | contig 15469 bp, 13 predicted proteins | sample MGYA00242770_ERZ504601 | MGnify/ENA primary metagenome ERZ504601 (study PRJEB26092, sample SAMD00036305) | human gut metagenome | host: Homo sapiens | study: EMG produced TPA metagenomics assembly of...
ATATTGTATGAATTAATTATATATGTATAATACAATATTAAAGAGAGAAGAGGGATTACATATGGCTGATAATAAAAAACAAGTCGATGTTAAAGAAACCGCTCAAAGTGCTATCCGCGAAAGCAAAGCTAAATCTTCTCAAGGACGTCAGTTCTTATTATGGTTTGGTGCACTCATTCTAGGTGGCATTTTAGGCTGGCTCGGTATCCAACCTTTAAATGAATTTTTCAATTTTGTAGCTACTGTATTTACACGTTTATTCCAATTCATTGCAGTTCCTACAATCGCTCTAGCAGTTATCACTACTTTAGCTGCACTCGGTAATAATAAAGATACAAGTCGTATCTTTTCTCATGCACTATTTTATACTTTATTCACCACAATCTGTGCAGCAGCTACGAGTCTTTGTCTTTATTTATGGATTTCTCCAGGAAATCTTCCTATGGATATTATCAATGCCGGTCAAGAAACTGTACCTATGCAAAAATTAGGCGCACTTTCTTATTATGACCACTTCTTATCTGTAATTCCAAATAATGTTCTACAGCCATTTTTAACTGGTAATGTTTTATCTGTTATGTTGATATCTGCGGCTGTTGGTCTAGCTTTAGCCTTCATGCCAAAAACAGATAATCGTGAACAATTATTAAAAGTAATCAACGGTTTACAAGAATTATCTTTCACACTTATTCGTGCATTACTTTATGTTTTACCACTTGGTATCATCGCTTTTGCAGGTCAATTATCAGCTCAAATCGAAGCTGGTGTTATTGTTGGCGCTTTAGGAAAATATACTGCTGTAGTAATCGGTGGTAATGCTATTCAGTTCTTTATCATCTTACCTTTAATCATGCTTCTTCGTGGTTTAAACCCAGTTAAAGTTTTCCGCAAAATGGCTCCTGCTCTTGCTGTAGCTTTATTTACAAAAAGCTCTGCCGGAACTTTGCCTGTAACACTTGCTTGTGCAGAACAAAATTTAAAAGCCAATCCAAAAGTTTCTCGTTTCGTCTTACCAATTTGTACAACTATCAATATGAATGGTTGTGCTGCATTTATCTTAGTAACCTCTTTATTCGTAATGCAAAATGCTGGTTTTGAATTATCCATGACTACTATGATTACATGGTTATTCATATCCGTTATTGCCGCTGTTGGTAATGCAGGCGTTCCTATGGGTTGCTATTTCTTGACTTTATCTCTTATGTCCTCTATCGGTGCTCCAATCGGTTTACTTGGTATCATCTTACCAATTTATACCATCATCGATATGATTGAAACAGCTGAAAATGTTTGGTCAGACTCTGCTGTTTGTGCTATGACAGATAATGATTTAAAAGGAAAATTAGACGATAGCGAAATTCCAAATACTAGTATTCTCTAAAATTTAAATAAAAGACCTAGAAAATTTATTCTAGGTCTTTTTCTTATTTTTATCTACTTTAATTTATGCTATATTTCACAATTAAATATTTATAAAAAATAGACAAGGTAATATATACCCTGTCTATTTTTATATCTATTATTTTTTATTTAAAGTAAGCTACGCCAGCTTCAAATAATTTTTGGTCTTTTGCACCTGGAACATTTTTCGCTACATATTTGCCAATACGTTCGGAGTGTCCCATTTTACCTAAGATACGGCCATCTGGACTTGTGATACCTTCGATAGCCCATACAGAACCATTTGGGTTTACTTCGATATCCATGGAAGTATCGCCATTTGCATTTACATATTGAGTTGCAATCTGACCATTAGCTTTTAATTGAGCTAAAACTTCTGGACTTGCACAGAAGCGACCTTCACCATGAGAAACAGCAATAGTATGAATATCTCCTACTTTTACGTTACTAAACCATGGAGAGAGATTAGATACAACTTTTGTTTCTACCATGCAAGATACGTGGCGACCAATTTCATTGTATGTGAGTGTTGGATTTTCTGGTGTTAATTCTTGAATATCACCAAATGGTACAAGACCTAATTTGATGAGAGCTTGGAAACCATTGCAGATACCGAGCATTAAACCATCACGGTTTTTGAGTAAATCGCGAACAGCTTCTGTAATACGTGGATTTCTAAACATAGCAGCAATGAATTTACCAGAACCGTCTGGTTCGTCCCCACCACTGAAACCGCCTGGAAGCATGATAATCTGAGATTTTTCAATGCCTTTTACAATAGCTTCAACAGATTCTTCAACCATGGAAGGAGTCAAGTTTTTAATAACGAGAGTTTCAGCTTGACCACCTGCACGATTAAATGCTTTAGCAGTATCATATTCACAGTTTGTACCTGGGAATACTGGAATGAAAATTCTTGGTTTAGCAAAAGAAGTTGGAGCTTTAGCAATGCTAGTTGCTGTATAAAGTTCACTTTGTTTTGTTTCACCAGTAGATTTACGTACATGAGTTGGGAAAATCTGTTCAAGTGGCTGAGTGTATGCTGTTTCAATTTCATCAAGGGAAATTTTTACATCGCCACAGATAATTGCTTTGTCAGCAATTACACTACCAAGTTCATATGCACCTACAAATTCATTTAAATCTACATATTCATTTAATTCAAGAATGATTGTACCATAATCACAAGCGAATAATTCTTTTGTATCAAAGCCATCAGCAAAAGCAAAACCGAGTTGTTCACCAAGTGTCATTTTGCTGATTGCACTAGCAATACCGCCAACGCCTACAGTTTTTGCACTTGCAACTTTACCTGCATGAATTAATTCATAAACTTTATTGAAGTTAGCAGTCAATGTATCAATAACTGGCATTTCGAATTCATCACGAGTTGCTTTAACTATGATAACTTTATGTCCTGCTTGTTTAAATTCAGGAGATACAACTTTATCTGCTTCTACCATATCAAGAGCAAAAGCGATTAAAGAAGGTGGTACTGTCATATCCATGAATGTACCAGACATGGAGTCTTTACCGCCAATAGCAGCTGTACCGAATTTATGCTGTGCCCATAATGCACCTAAAAGTGCAGCAAATGGTTTACCCCATTTTTCGCTATCTTTGCCAAGGCTTTCAAAATATTCTTGGAGAGTTAAGCGAACTTTTGCATAATCACCGCCGATAGCTACGATTTTTGTAATAGCTTCTACGATAGAATATACTGCACCATGGAATGGGCTCCAGCTCATGAGATATGGATTGAAACCAAATGTCATAGCAGTAGCTGTATTTGTAGAACCTTCTAATAATGGTAATGTAGCTACCATACCTTCTGCTGGTGTCATTTGACGTTTACCACCAAATGGCATAAGCACAGTATTAGCACCGATTGTAGAGTCGAATTGTTCACTTAAACCTTTTTGACTGCATACATTTAAATCTTTTAAAGTATTAAGCCAAGCATCTTTTACTGAGCCTTCTACTTGTTTTGCTTGTTCAAAATATGTTTCGCCTTCTGGCATTTTTACTACAGCATCAGTATGCTGTTTTACACCGTTTGTCTGAAGGAAAGAACGTTTAATGCTAACGATATCATTACCACGCCAATTCATAACAAGACGAGGTTCTTTAGTTACAGTTGCCACAAGTGTTGCTTCAAGATTTTCTTTTGCAGATTCAGCTATGAATTTATCTGCATCTTTAGCATCTACAACAACTGCCATACGTTCCTGAGATTCAGAAATAGCAAGTTCTGTTCCATCAAGACCATCATATTTTTTCTTAACTTTATCAAGTTCAATTACAAGACCATCAGTTAATTCACCAATAGCTACAGCTACACCGCCTGCACCAAAGTCATTACAACGTTTGATTAAACGACTAACTTCTGGATTTCTAAATAATCTTTGTAATTTACGTTCAGTTGGAGGATTACCTTTTTGTACTTCTGCACCGCACTGAGTCAAAGATTCTAAAGTATGTTCTTTAGAAGAACCTGTTGCACCGCCGATACCATCACGACCAGTACGTCCGCCGACTAAAATAACTACATCACCTGGTTGTGGTTCAAAACGAAGTACATTTTCTTTTGGAGCAGCAGCTACTACAGCACCGATTTCAAGACGTTTTGCTGCATAACCTTCATGATAAATTTCATGAACTTGTCCTGTTGCCAAACCAATCTGGTTACCATAAGAACTATAACCATGTGCTGCACCACGAGTAATTTTACGCTGTGGTAATTTACCTTTAATTGTTTCTTCAAGACTACGACGAGGATCAGCACTACCTGTTACACGCATAGCTTGATATACATAAGAACGACCAGAAAGTGGATCACGGATAGCACCACCAAGGCAAGTTGCCGCACCACCAAATGGTTCAATTTCAGTAGGATGATTGTGAGTTTCGTTTTTAAACATTACAAGCCAATCTTCTTGCTTTCCATCAATATTGGCTTTTACGACAATACTACAAGCATTGATTTCTTCAGATACGTCTAGGTCTTGTAATTTGCCTTCTTCACGAAGTTTACACATACCCATTACAGCGATGTCCATTAAAGTAACATCTTTATGAGTTCTACCTAATACTTCACGGTCATTTAAATATAACTGATAAGCATTTTTTATTGTTTCTTTATATTTACCTTCTTCAATATCAACATTGTCGATAGCTGTTGTAAATGTAGTATGACGACAATGGTCAGACCAATAAGTATCAATAACGCGAATTTCAGTAATACTAGGATCACGTTTTTCTTCTTTAGCAAAATATTCTTGACAGAATTTCAAATCTTCTTCACTCATTGCTAAGCCCATTTCATTTCTTAAAGCAATAAGTTGGCTATCATTCATAGAAATAAAGCCTGTAAGTATTTTTACATCAGCTGGTTCTTCCATAACCATTGCAAGTGTTTCAGGTTTTTCAAAAGAAGCTTCTCTAGATTCTACAGTCATTAATGCAGTAATTTTTTATTTTAGCAAAAATTTCATCATCAATATTACCAATTAAAGCAATTACTTTTGCATCTGCGGATAACTGGACGTTCTTTCTGTGTAACGAGCTGTACACACTGTGCAGCTGAATCAGCAGTCTGGTCAAATTGACCTGGAAGAGCTTCTACTGCAAATACACGAGCATTTGCTATTTCTGGTAATTCTTCTTCATAAATTACATCTACTGGTGGTTCATAAAATACAACTGGTTTTGTCTGTGCATATTCTGCATCAGTTAATCCTTCAATATCATATCTACGGATAACTCTTACTTGTTCTATTCCTTCAATTGCAAATAACTCTTTTAAATCAGCAAAGAGTTTCTGAGCTGGAATATCAAAACCTTGGCGTTTTTCAACATACAATCTTCTAACTGACAATTTTATTCCTCCTGTAAATTAAGAAAAAAACTCACTTCTATTGTACATTAGAAAACCTATGATGTCTATTATTATGAACAAGAAAAGCTATTGTTTATAGATTTATTTTCATATCCATTAATATATAAATTTTCACTAAAATAATAAATCCTTCAATTTTACTTAGATTTTACCAAAAATATATTTATTCTTCTTATTAGGCTTTTATACTTATTTTCAGTATGAAAATTCCAATAAAAAACTTCAGGAGGATTATTTTATGTTTGATATCGGAAACAAACACTATGAATTTTTTTGATATGCTCAATCAACATGCTAAATATTTTAACCAAGGTTCCAAAATAATGTATGATGTAATGATTAATTACGATACAGCTCAAACCAAAATGGAAGAAATAAAAACTGTTGAAAAACAAGCTGATTTAGTTACAGCAGAAACTGTACAAAAGTTAAATCAAGTATTCATCACTCCAATTGACCGTGAAGATATTTTCGCTCTTTCTTATGGTTTAGATGATGGTGTTGATAATATTCATGGTAGTCTTGAACGAGTTATCATGTATGAAGCAGGTCAACCAAAAACAGACGGCCCTGCAAAATTGTCTAAACTTTTAATTCAAGCTACAGAAGAATTAGTAAAAGCTACAGCATTATTAAAAGATATTCGTAAAAATCATAATGAAATTCTTGAATGCACTAATCGCATTTTAACTTATGAAAGTCAAGGAGATACACTCTATCGCAGTGAAATGTCTTCATTATTCAAAACTGAAAAAGACCCTATTACGCTTGTAAAATGGAAAGATATTCTTCAATGCCTTGAAGATACACTTGATCAGACAAAACATATTTCTGACACATTAAAAGGAGTTGTTATGAAGTATGCTTGAGCAAGCTTCTATCTTAATTTTTATTGTTATTGCCTTAGCTCTTATTTTCGACTTTGTAAATGGTTTCCACGATACAGCAAATGCAATCGCTACATGCGTATCAACTCGTGCAGTATCTCCAGCAGTAGCTATCATTATGTCTGCTATTTTAAATTTTGCTGGTGCCATGATTAGTACAGGCGTTGCCAAAACCATCGGTGGCGATATAGTTCAATCTGCTTCTATGGTAAATGAAGTCATCATTATCGCTGCTTTAGCTGGTGCCATTATTTGGAATTTAATAACATGGTGGTTTGGTATGCCAAGTAGTTCTTCTCATGCTTTAGTTGGTGGTATCATTGGCGCTGTAATCATCTCCGTTGGCTTTATGGGATTAAATGGCTATGGTATTTTAAAAATATTTTTATCTTTAGTACTTTCTCCTCTTGCTGCTATGGCAATTGGTTGGATTATACTACATATTATTTTTGCTATCTGCCATTCCATGAGACCAGCTACTGTCAATGATAATTGCAATCGTCTCCAAGTAATTTCTGCTGCTTTAATGGCATTTGCTCATGGTTCTAATGACGCACAAAAATCCATGGGGATTATCACACTTGCTCTTTTAAGCGGTGGCTATATCGGTGCTTTAGAAGTACCTACTTTTGTAAAAATATCATGTGCTTTTGCTATGGCTCTCGGTACTTCCTTTGGTGGTTGGAAAATCATCAGAACTGTTGGCGGGAAAATCTTCCGCATGCAACCTGTTCATGGATTTTCTGCTGATTTAAACTCAGCTGTAGTAATCTTTGGCGCTACACTTCTACATTTACCAGTATCTACTACGCATGTAGTTTCTGGTTCTATCATGGGTGTAGGTGCTGCCCAACGTGTTAAAGCTGTACATTGGGACGTTGCTCGTCAAATGCTTGTCGCTTGGCTTATGACAATTCCATGTACTGCAATTTTATCTGCTATTGTATATTTAATTTTACATTTATTCATCTAATACTTGATTTTTATTCTAATTTTATGTTAACATTATTACACATATATAAAATGCAATGAGCGGAAAAGTATAATTTTGTTGACTTTCAGAGAAATAGCGGTTGGTGCGAGCTATCAAGCGATAAAATTAGAAAGCTACCCGTGAGCACCTAGCAAAACTAGGCGCTATGCCAGCGATATCGGCATTAAGTGAGCTATTTGCTAACTAAGGTGGTACCACGGGAGAAGACCCTCGTCCTTTATTGGACGAGGGTCTTTGTTTTTTCGCTAAAATAAAGATTACTAAATTACTATTCATTAAACTTACTAAGGAAGTGATTTTATGCGTGAACTATTAGAATTACTAGAACATGATGGACGTCGTTCAATCAAAGAACTTGCTACTATGCTTGGTCGTTCTGAATATGAAATAGAAGAACAAATGAAAAAGCTAGAAAAAGAAAAAATCATTCTTGGCTACAACACTATGATTGACTGGGAAAAATACGGAGATGATAGCGTTTCTGCTATGATTGAAGTCAATGTTACTCCACAGCGTGAATTTGGTTTTGATGCTATCGCCGAAAGAATTTATCGTTTTGATGAAGTAAAAACTGTTTATCTAATGTCTGGTAGCTTTGATTTATTAGTTATCATTGAAGGTAAATCTTTAAAAAATGTAGCTGACTTTGTCGCTCGTCGTCTTTCTACAATCGAAGGCGTTACTTCTACACGCAGTCATTTTATGCTCAAACCTTATAAAAAAGATGGTATTATCATTGATGATAAAGAAACTGACCATAGATTGGTGGTATCACCATGATTGATTGGAATAAAAATTTAGCAACTACTGTACAACATACAAAACAATCCGGTATTCGCCGTTTTTTTGATATTGCTTCCACTATGGAAGATGTCATCAGTCTTGGTATTGGTGAACCTGATTTTGTAACACCTTGGACTATCCGCGAAAGCTGTATCTATGGCTTAGAACGTGGATATACTGCATATACTAGCAATAAAGGTCTTTATGAATTACGTCATGCCATTACACATATGTACGAAAGAGATTTTCAAGTAAAATACAATCCTAATGATGAAGTACTCATCACTGTTGGCGTTAGTGAAGCTGTTGACCTTGCTATGCGTGCTATCTTAAATCCTAATGATGAAATTTTAATTCCCGAGCCATGCTATGTATCTTATGCAGCTTGTGCTACTTTAGTTGGTGCCAAAGCTATTGCTGTACCTACTAAATCAGAAAATGAATTCAAAGTAACTCCTGAAGATTTAGAAAAACATATTACGCCAAAGACAAAAGCATTATTAATCGGCTATCCTAACAATCCAACAGGAACAATTTTAGAATATGATGAATTACTCGCTATTGCTAATTTTGCCCAAAAGCATAATTTAATTGTCATATCCGATGAAATTTATGGCGATTTGACTTATGGCGAACGTAAACATATTTGTTTTTCTGCTTTACCTGATATGAAAGAACGCAGTATCATTTTAAACGGTTTTTCTAAAGCATATGCTATGACAGGCTGGCGCCTTGGTTATGCCTTAGCACCAAAACCTGTAATTGATGCTATGAATAAAATTCATCAATACACTATGATTTGCGCACCAATAACAGCTCAAATAGCTGGACTTGAAGCAATTCGCAATGGTCAAAAGCATATGAAAAAAATGGTAGCTGAATATGACCGCCGTCGTCGTTTAATCTATGAAGGCTTTACTAGCATGGGATTAAAATGCTTTGAACCTAAAGGAGCATTTTATATTTTCCCTGATATTTCTAGCACTGGTCTTTCTTCTGAAGAATTCGCTGAACAATTACTTCTCCGTCAACATGTAGCAGTAGTTCCTGGCACTGCTTTTGGTGAATGTGGTAAAGGATTTATTAGAGCTTCTTATGCTACTTCTGTAGATAATATAAGCGGTGCTCTTGCTCGCATAAAAAATTTCTTAGATAAATTTAATAAAGAAAAAGCTGATGATAAATTAAATTACATCAGCTTTTTTTATTATTCTACAGCTTTACCAATAGCTTCATTAAATGTTGGGTGTGGGAATATTATTTTCTGTAGGTCTACTAGCGTTAATTCTTGTTGAATAGCTTGTGTAAATTGACTAATCATATCTGTAGCATGAGCACACATCATTTGTGCTCCCAAAATACAATCAGTTTTTTTATCCACTATTATTTTTATAAAACCTCTCTCTTGTAAGGATAATACAGTTTTACCATTAGCACCCATAGGATATTTTATGGTTTTTACATTAATTCCTTGAGCTTTCGCTTCATCAAGAGTCATACCTACAGAGGCTATTTCTGGATTAGTATAAATACAACTAGGTATTAATTTCATATTATAAATTGGCGCTCTGCCTAACATATGACAAACTGCATTTATTGCTTCTGCTGTAGCAACATGAGCTAATTGTATACCACCAATAACATCTCCACTAGCATAGATATTTTCTATATTTGTTTGGTAATTTTCATTTACTTTTATCTTACCTCTATCAGTTTCTATTGATAGATTATCAGCAAAAAGATTTTGAGTATATGCTCTTCTACCTACAGCCATCAATACTTTATCTGCTGATATGATATATTCTGCATCTTTTTGTAGATACTTACAATTATATTTCTTTGTTCCTTCGTTATAGCTTATTTCTTGGACTAATGCTTTTGTTTGAATTTCCACATTGCGTTTACTCAATAACATTTTTAAGCTTTGTGCAAATTCTTTATCCATATTAGCTAAAATTCTATCTAATGCTTCTAAAATAATGACTCTTTTTCCTAAGGAAGCATATAAAAAAGCAAATTCAATACCAATAACGCCACCGCCAATAATAGCTATTTGCTCATATACATTTTCATCATTTAATAATTCATCGCTATTTATAGTCAATTCAGCACCTTTTATTGGAGGCATAGCTGGCACTGAACCCGTGGCGATTAAAATATTTTTAGCTTCAATATTTTCTACTTTTTCATCACTTTGAATTGCTATCTCATGTTCGCCAACAATCTTAGCACAGCCTTTGATTATCGTTACTTTATGCATTTTCATCAATTTAGCTATGCCTTCACGAAGTTTTTGTATCACATCTTGCTTATGCAATTGCATTTTTTTCATATCAAAGGATAATGCTTGATAATCTAATCCTATTATGTCCGCTTGATTAGTCATCTCACGATATAAATCAGCCGTATGCAATAATGTTTTTGTGGGTATACAACCATTATTCAAACAAGTTCCACCAAGCTCTGATTTTTCAATTAGAGCTGTTTTCAATCCTTGTTTAGCAGCAAAAACTGCTGCTTCATATCCTGCTGGACCTGCCCCAATTATTGCTAAATCAAAATTTTCCATAAATCACCACACCTTTATAATTTACAAATCATCTTGAATTAAAGTTATTAAATCTTTACTCATAATTTTATCTTCAGTTAAATTTTCTATCCGCTCAATTATATTTCTTTTTATATACAAACAATCTTTTAATGCTTCTTTCAATGATAAAATAAATTTTTGCTCCATAGCGTCAGAATATATCTCTATATCCTTGACTCTACCTTTATCTACATAAATATAAAATTCCACATTTCCCCATGAGAAACGTCTTTGCAAATGATTTGTAAATTGTATTTTCCGTCCAAAAATCCAATCCCAGTCGCTAAATTTTTGCATTAATTCATTTATCTTTAATTTATCAACAGAATTAATCACATAATCCACAGCTAAGCAATTATAAATTTTCTCTGCGGATATTTTTTCATCTGCTTACACATTGACTCTACTGTAATATCAGCATTATATTCTTTTAAATTTGTTACACGTGATTTTACAGAATCCACGCCTTTTGATTGTAATTTAGCTTTATCTACATTTAAGAATTTCAGCATTTGTTCACTATCTACCGATAGTAATAAAGTCCCATGATGATAACAAAAATCTCCTTGTTTATAAAAAGCATTTCCAGAAAACTTCTTTTGCTCAATAGTTATATCATTGCGACCTGTTTTTTCCTGCTTTAATTCCTAAAGCTTGTACAGCCGTCAAAATTACGGATAATTGTCTATCTATATCATAATCTTCTTTTCTCACACAAAAAGTGAAATTCAAATTTCCCAAATCATGATAGACAGCACCTGCCACCAGATAAACGGCGAATGCTATTTTTCCACCATCTTGGATAAACTTTTCTTTACATGACATTCTTGCCAAGCATTTTGATTTCTGCCAATCACAATAGTATGTTTATTTTGCCATAGATAAATTATCAATTCACCTTTATTTACAGTAGTAGTCAAATATTCTTCTTGAGCTAAATTATAATAGGATTAAAGCCATCACCTCTTACAATTTTTATACTATTTATCATAATTAATCACTCTGCCTGATAGCGTAATATTGGTTTTCTTGCAGCTAAAACTTCATCTAAACGACGCACTACAGTATTAAGTGGCATTTCATGCATAATATCTGGATTTTCTATCGCAGTTTTATAAATTTCTTTATAAATTTTAATAGCTTCATCCATCTGTGCCTTGCCTTCTGTTTCTGTAGGTTCTACCATCAATGCTTCATGCACAATTAATGGGAAATACATTGTTGGTGGATGAATACCATAATCTAACATAGCTTTTGCTACATCTAAAGCAGATACATTATAATCATGTTTCAATTGTTCTAAGCTCATTACAAATTCGTGCATACAAATGCCATCATAAGCCATATTAAAAGTATCTGAAAGTTCTTGTTTCATATAATTAGCATTGAGTACAGCATTTGCCGAAGCTTCACTGATGCCTTCTTTGCCTAAAGTCATAATATAAGCTAATGCTTTCAATACTACGAGGAAATGACCATAAAATTCTTTTACCATACCATATGATTTTTCATAGCGCACTAAATCAAAATAATCATCTTTTTGCACTACTTGATATCCTGGTAAAAATTCTTGTAAAAATGCTTTACAACCAATAGGGCCACTTCCTGGGCCACCGCCACCATGTGGAGTTGCAAATGTTTTATGCAAATTAAGATGTACTACATCAAAGCCCATATCACCTGGACGAGCCCAACCCATTACAGCATTTAAATTTGCCCCATCATAATAACATAATCCGCCTACATCATGTATCAATTTGGTAATTTCTAAGATATTTTTATCAAAAATACCAACTGTATTTGGATTAGTTAACATCAAACCTGCGATATTTTCGCCTTCTTTAGCCAATACAGCTTTTAAAGCTTCTATATCAACACATCCATCACTAGATGATGGAACAGAAATAACATCATAATTTACCATAGAAGCACTTGCTGGATTTGTGCCATGTGCAGAATCAGGAACAATTATTTTATGACGTTTTTCATCATTTTTGCTATAATGATACGCCTTAATTAATAATAATCCGGAAAATTCGCCATGCGCGCCAGCTGCTGGTTGGAAAGTCATTTTATCCATACCAGTTATTTCACATAAATAATCATTAGCCAAAGAAATTACTTCTAATGCACCTTGTACAGTTTTTGTATCTTGCAATGGGTGAATATTAGTAAAACCTTTGAAACTTGCTACTTCTTCATCAATTTTAGGATTGTATTTCATAGTGCAAGAACCTAAAGGATAAAAACCATTATTTACACCATGCACATTTTCTGCTAATTGCGTATAATGACGACTGATTTCATTTTCAGATAGCTCTGGTAAAGTCAAAGGCTCTTGACGTTTTGTAGGCAATTCTACTTTGATAACATCACAAGGCGGTAAAATACTACATTGATGATTTTGTGTACTTTGTTCAAAAATTAAATTCATGTCTACACCGCCTTTACTAATTCAACTAATTTATCAATTTCTTCTTTAGTGTTCATTTCTGTAGCACACCATAATATTTCTCGTTCATTTAGTGGCAATCCACCTAAAATATTATTTTGAGCTAATTTATCCATAATATCTTGTGTATTTTTAGCATAAACAGTAACAAATTCATGGAAATATGGTTGCTGATATTTTAAAGTCAAACCTGCTTTTGACAATTCTTCTGCTAAATAATGAGCTTTAGCTACTGATTGTTCTGCAACTTCAACTAAACCTTTAGCACCCATAGTTGCAAGATAAATTGAAGCTACTAATGCACACCACTGCTGATTAGAACAGATATTAGAGCTAGCTTTTTCTCTGCGAATATGTTGTTCTCTTGCCTGCAATGTAAGTACGAAAGCTCTTTTTCCATCAACATCAACAGTTTGACCAACTAATCTGCCTGGCAATTTACGCATCATTTTATCAGTAGTCGCCATAAATCCTAAATATGGACCGCCAAAACCAAGTGGTAAACCAAGTGGTTGAGCTTCTCCTACTACAATATCAGCACCTGCTTGTGCTGGAGTTTGCAATACTGCCAAAGCTATTGGATTAGCTCCTACAATATATTTTGCTTTTACCTTATGCACTACTTCACCAAGTGCTACAAGGTCTTCAATATTACCAAGATAATTTGGTTGTTGCACATAAAAACAACTAGCTTCATTATCTATCATTGTTTTTAATGCTTCGATATCAGTAACGCCATTTTTTTCTGGCACTAATTCAACTTTTATATCATGACCAAAACTATACGTTTTAATAACTTCTATCACTTGCGGATTAGTAGTTGCTGATACATAAACAGTATTAGCTTTTTTGCGTTCATAACACATAGCTGTTGCTTCTGCTGCTGCCGTTGCTCCATCATAAACAGAAGCATTTGCTATTTGCATACCAGTTAATTCACAAATCATAGTCTGAAATTCAAATATAGCCTGTAATATTCCCTGACTTATTTCCGCCTGATATGGTGTATATGCTGTTACAAATTCTTCTTTACTTGCAATAGCTTTTACCACTGATGGAATGTAATGATTATACGCACCAGCTCCACGGAATATATGTTTATAAACTTTATTTTTATCAGCTAAATCTTCAAATTTTCTTTTAACTTCAAGTTCAGCTAAGCCTTTTGGTAAATTTAAACCATCTTTTAATAACACTTCTTCGGGAATATCTTTATATAAATCCACGAAAGAATTAAGACCACATCTAGTTAATAATTCCTGCTGTTCTTTTTTACTATTGACTACATATGTTCCCATAAAATCACCTCAATAATTATTTAATCGAGAGTTTGTACATATTCTTCATATTCTTTGGCACTTAATAAATCTTCATGATCAGTTAAATTGCTAACTTTGATAAACCATGCACCATAAGGATCACTATTAATAAGTGCTGGGTCATCAGCTAATTCCTCATTAACTGCTTCAATAGTAGCACTAACAGGAGAGAATACATCAGATACAGCTTTTACAGACTCTACATCAGCAAAAGTTTCACCTTTAACTACTTCATCGCCTTCTTCTGGTAAATTAACAAAAACTAAATCACCGAGTGCATCTTGAGCATAATCTGTAATACCGATTAAATAAGTTCCATCTTCTTGTTTTTGTACCCATTCATGAGATTTTACATATAATAATTCTTCTGGAAAGTTCATAATTTATTCCTCCTAAAAATTTATAAATTTATTTTCTCTTTATTTACTTCTTTTATAAAATGGTAATTTAACGATTTCCGCTTCAACCATACGACCACGTACATCAACTTGTACTTTTGTACCTACATCTTTATGTGCTACATCTACAATAGCTAAAGCCACTGCCTGTTTTAAATATGGGCAATGTGTACCTGATGTAGTAACACCGATTTTTTCTCCATCAATATAAACATCTTGTGCTTCTCTAATAATTCCTTTTCCTGTAACTTTTAAGCCTACACGACGTCTAGTTGGTGCACCTTTTTGTTCTAATGCACTCTTACCGATAAAGTCTGGTTTATCCATTTTCACAAAAATGCCTAAGCCTGCTTCTTTTGGAGAAATTTCATCATTCATTTCATGACCATAAAGTGGCATTGCAGCTTCTAAACGCAAAGTATCTCTTGCACCTAAACCACAAGGGATTAAGCCATCTTCTTTGCCATTTTCTAATAATAAATTCCAAATAGCTGGAGCATATTTACTAGCTACATAGATTTCAAAACCATCTTCGCCTGTATATCCTGTGCGAGAAATAATGCAATCAATATCATCAATCTTAGCGTCAAAAATACAAGTGTAATATTTTTGTGGAATATTTTTTTCATCAGTAACTTGAGCTAAAATATGTTCACTTTTTGGACCTTGTAATGCTAACTGAGCATAATCTGCTGAAACATCACTAAATTTTACATCACCAAAAGCATGTGCTTTCATCCATGCAAA
>ENA-OQDC01001075-OQDC01001075.1-human-gut-metagenome-genome-assembly--contig:-NODE-1075-length-15448-cov-3.398146_pt1 | contig 15448 bp, 14 predicted proteins | sample MGYA00242770_ERZ504601 | MGnify/ENA primary metagenome ERZ504601 (study PRJEB26092, sample SAMD00036305) | human gut metagenome | host: Homo sapiens | study: EMG produced TPA metagenomics assembly of...
GGATGGTGGGCTCCACGTCGGCCAAGGCATGGGCCCACCCTGGCTCTACCAGTTCGCTCAATGGTTTGATCATGACTCACCACTGTAGTCAAACGTGCATATCCGGTGCATGGGGCGTGGTGTGGTGGACTGAGAGTTGTTTGCCGATTACACTCATGGGTAGTTTTGATAGGAAGAAAGGGCGATTATGGCACGCGACACGATGACCTACGAATCCTATGAACCGGATTCCTTCGACAATCCTCCGAAGGGACCGGTGGGAGTTCACCGTGGCGCTCGTTCGGTAATGGCCCGCCTCTGCCCGTTCATCGTCGTTATTCTGGTGGCCGCGCTGTGCGGTGTCGGGGCCTGGGCATGGATTTCCGGAGAATACAAGAATGTAGTGGGAGGATCGTCCCAGACGGCGACCACGTCCAAGTCCGATTCGTCCAGCAAGGCTGAGACCAAGAACAGCACCAAGGATGATTCCTCGTCCACTTCGACCGATTCGTCCAAGGACTCGACTTCGGATTCGGCAAAGTCCGATACCGACAGTGACACGACATCCTCGAATGAGAATCAAAACTCCGATCAGCAGTCTCAGCAGTCCGAAGCCATCGCGACTGTGAATAAGGCCACGCAGGTGCGTGTGGTCAACGCCACAGGAATCCAAGGATATGCGGGTCAGCAGGCCGATGTGCTGCAGACCGCCGGTTACACCAGTGTCGAGGCGACCAATCCGAGCGGCACATTGCCGGCTTCTTCCGTGGTGTGGTATCAGAATGAGACCGATAAGGCCACCGCTGAGGATGTGGCGACCACGCTTGGCATTTCGGCTGTGGAGCAGGTGCAAGGACTCGCCGTTCCCATTACGGTGGTGTTGCTCAACTAGCGTTGTTGATGCGCCCCTGATATCGGCGAGAAATACATCGAAAACTGTGAGCGTTCTCACGCCTATGGAATAATTCGTACCGAAAATGTGCCACTGCGGTTGAGATTGTTCCCTCGTCACTGTACAATCGTCATCTAGTCGCGAGGTAGGGGGAGCGCGATGCGGTTCTTTCTACGTTCCCTATAGGTTTTGTGTCGCGACGCCCAAGGGAACAAAGGAAAGACCAGATATGGCACAAGGTACCGTGAAGTTCTTCCTTGCCAAGAAGGGGTTCGGGTTCATCCAGCCGGACGACGGCGGCGAGGACGTTTTCGTGCACTACGCGGAAATCAAGGACGACGGCAGCACCAATAAGTTCAAAATGCTGTACGAAGGCGATCGCGTGGAGTATACGCCCGCTTCGTCCGGCAAAGGCACGCAGGCAAAGGATGTTGTCAAGCTGTCTTCGGGTGAAGCCCGCTCCGAGTGAGCAACACGCACGCAAGGATGTGCATTGAAGGCCCTGACCGTTTCGACGGTTGGGGCTTTTTCATGCCCAAAGCGCAATCGCCGCCGATGGTGTTGGCACTCGGCGGGCGCGAGTGCTAATGTCTGGGTTAGCACTCGGAGGTCGAGAGTGATAATCGGCAGCTGACGGCTGGTCGTCACGACTCGACGCTTGCGAGTGATAACCGGTATACCTAGCCATTTGGAGGAATACGCAACCATGGCAAAGATCATCTCTTATGATGAGGAAGCCCGTCAGGGCATGCTGGAGGGCCTTGACAAGCTCGCCAACACCGTCAAGGTCACTCTGGGCCCGAAGGGCCGCAACGTCGTGCTCGACAAGACCTACGGCGCTCCGACCATCACCAACGATGGCGTGTCCATCGCCAAGGAAATCGACCTTGAAGACCCGTACGAGCGCATCGGCGCCGAGCTGGTCAAGGAAGTCGCCAAGAAGACCGACGACGTCGCCGGTGACGGCACCACCACTGCAACCGTGCTTGCTCAGTCCCTGGTTCACGAGGGTCTGAAGAACGTGGTCGCCGGCTCCAACCCGATCGCCCTGCGTCGCGGCATCGAGAAGGCCACCGAGGTCATCGTCAAGGAACTCGTCGCTGCCGCCAAGGACGTCGAGACCAAGGACCAGATCGCTGCTACCGCCACCATCTCCGCCGCTGACCCTGAGGTCGGCGAGAAGATCGCCGAGGCTCTGGACAAGGTCGGCCAGGACGGCGTTGTGACCGTTGAAGACAACAACCGCTTCGGCCTGGACCTTGACTTCACCGAGGGCATGCGTTTTGACAAGGGCTACATCGCCCCGTACTTCGTCACCAACGCTGACGACCAGACCGCAGTGCTCGAAGATCCGTACATTCTGCTGACCTCCGGCAAGGTCTCATCCCAGCAGGACATCGTGCACGTGGCCGAGCTGGTCATGAAGACCGGCAAGCCGCTGCTGATCATCGCTGAGGACGTCGACGGCGAAGCACTGCCGACCTTGATCCTGAACAACATCCGTGGCACCTTCAAGTCCTGCGCCGTCAAGGCCCCGGGCTTTGGCGACCGTCGCAAGGCCATGCTGCAGGATATGGCCATCCTGACCGGTGCTCAGGTTGTCTCCGACGAACTGGGCCTGAAGCTCGAGTCCGTCGACACCTCCGTGCTCGGCCACGCCAAGAAGGTCATCGTCTCCAAGGACGAGACCACCATCGTTCAGGGCGCTGGCTCCAAGGAAGACATCGACGCTCGCGTGGCCCAGATCCGCGCTGAGATCGAGAACACCGACTCCGATTACGACCGTGAGAAGCTGCAGGAGCGTCTGGCCAAGCTGGCTGGCGGCGTGGCTGTCATCAAGGTCGGCGCTGCCACCGAGGTCGAGGCCAAGGAGCGCAAGCACCGCATCGAAGATGCCGTGCGTAACGCCAAGGCCGCCATCGAGGAAGGCCTGCTGCCTGGCGGTGGCGTGGCCCTCGTTCAGGCTGCTGCCAAGGCCGAGAAGACCGAGGCCGTCACCTCCCTGACCGGCGAAGAGGCTACCGGTGCCGCCATCGTGTTCCGCGCCATCGAGGCCCCGATCAAGCAGATCGCCGAGAACGCCGGCGTGTCCGGTGACGTGGTCATCAACACCGTCCGCTCCCTGCCTGATGGCGAAGGCTTCAACGCCGCCACCGACACCTACGAAGACCTGCTGGCCGCCGGTGTGACCGACCCGGTCAAGGTGACCCGCTCCGCTCTGCAGAACGCCGCCTCCATCGCTGGTCTGTTCCTGACCACCGAGGCCGTCGTTGCCAACAAGCCGGAGCCGAAGTCTGCTGCCCCGGCCGCCGGTGCCGACATGGGCTACTGATCCGCAAACAATCGCTAGCTGATTGAGCTGAAAGGGGACTCCTTCGGGAGTCCCTTTTTTGTATTCTGGCTCCCCTCTTTGAGGGGAGCCAAGAAACTAGCTGGCAAACAGGCGCGAAGCTTGGATTTCGGCGTCAGCGTACACGGTGGAGGCTTGCGTCAGCGAGCGTTGGATGGACTCGAGTGAGGCCTCCATCTGCTGTTGGGCCGCACGCCACTGTTCGGCTACCGCGGTGAACTGGGTGGCCGCCGAACCTCGCCATGCGTCCTGCAAGGCATTGAGATTGGTGTACATGCCGCCCACGGCCTGCCTGATTTGCGAGATCGAAGTGGCCACTGCGGCCGAGGATGATTGGATTCGCTCGGAATCTACCTGATATTGGGGCATCGTTGCTCCTTTTCTAGAGGGTTAATGGTATGTATGGCGGCCGATTGCCAATACCGGCCGTTAAGGTGGAGGATATGTCAACAACGAATCGGGAAGACGGAAAAACAACTATTGTGGTCCTAGCTTCGGAGCCGTCCTATTCGGCCTTCGGGAATATGGTCCGAAAATGGCTTGTTTGCGCCATTTGCGCCCTTGCTGCAGTAGCGATGAACGCAATGTGGATAACCGCAAATGCCTATGGGGATAACTCGAGCGACAGCTCTGACAGCTCCAGCAGCAGCACCGACAGCGGCGTGACCATCACCGAGAACATCACGGATACGGAAAATCTCCTGGGCTCCCATGCGGCCGAAGTCACGGATGCCATCGCCAAAACCGAGAAGGAAACCGGTGTACACGTGCATCTGCTGTATCTTTCCAGTTTCAATAGTCAACAGAAACCGGGAGACTGGGCGGCAACCGTGATGGAGTCCATGAATCCCAAGCCGAACACAGTGATGCTTGCCGTGGCCTCGAATGACGGCAACCTGGTGGTCGTCGTGTCCAAGAACTCCGATAAGTGGCTTCTCGATAACAAAACCGTCGATAAGCTATCCGAAGCCGCACAGCAGCCGTTACTGGAAAACCCGCCGAGCTGGTCTGGCGCGGCAACGGCAATGATGGATCAAATCGTGAAATCCAAAAAAGCCTCCACCTCATCGTCCACGGTGATCGTAGGCATAATCATCATGGGTGTGGTATTGGTGGCGCTGGTCATCATCATCGTGGTCATGGTGGTGATTCATCGGCGCAAGGAGATCAAGAAGGATTCCAAGGCCGAACTCCAAGATGACATTCAGGAAACGCCCAGAAGAGCGCGACACTCTAGGAAGCATGAGTAAGCCTATTGAAGCATCGATTGTTGTTGTCGACGACGAGCCGTCCATCCGAGAACTGCTGGTCGCTTCCCTGCACTTCGCCGGATTCGAGGTAAACACCGCCGCTTCCGGTTCCGAAGCCATTGAGGTTATCGAAAAAGTGCAGCCTGACCTCATCGTGTTGGACGTCATGCTGCCTGACATCGATGGATTCACCGTCACCCGTCGCATCCGCCAGGAAGGCATTAACGCCCCTGTGCTGTTTCTCACCGCTCGTGACGACACCCAAGACAAGATCATGGGCCTGACCGTCGGCGGTGACGATTACGTCACCAAGCCGTTCAGCCTCGAGGAAGTCGTGGCTCGCATCCGCGCCATTCTGCGCCGTACCCGCGAACAGGTGGAAGACGATCCGATTATTCGCGTCGCCGACTTGGAAATCAACGAGGACTCCCACGACGTGACCCGTGCAGGGCAGCCGGTTGACCTGAGCCCTACCGAATACAAGCTGCTGCGCTACCTGATGGACAACGAGGGCCGAGTACTGTCCAAGGCACAGATTCTCGACCATGTCTGGCAATACGACTGGGGCGGCGACGCAGCCATCGTCGAATCGTACATCTCCTACCTGCGCAAGAAAGTCGACGGCATCGAGGTCGACGACGGCGAAGGCGGCAAGCGCAAGGTGACTCCGCTGATCGAAACCAAGCGCGGCATCGGATACATGATTCGCGAACCGAAGAACTAATCGCCTCCATCCATAACGTATCGCAATCTCATGAGTATCCCCGATAAGCAGTCAGGCGGCGTACCGCCGAGCAGCACGCCGAACGCCGCCCCGAACACGAATCCCATGCCTGCAATGTCGCCGTTCGCCGCCCATTTCCAAGAGCAGCGCGAGCGTAAGAAAAACATGCTGATGCGGCATATCGACCGTATCTCGTTGAGCAGCAAGCTGGTGGCCTGCACCATCGCCGTGCTGCTCATCGGCGTGTCGGTGATTTCCTTCTCCATCCGCGCGTTGGTGAACAACTACATGCTGCAGAAAACCGACACCCAGTTAAGCTCGCAAAGCCAACTGGTGGTCAACAATATCGATCTGCTGTCAAAAAATGACTCATCGGGGCCGAACTCGTACTTTCTGCAGATTCAATACACCGACGGAACCAAAGACAAAGAAGGCAATCCTCTGGTCGTGACCCCGCTGATGCCGCAGATGCAGGACGGTATCGTATCGGTGCCGATTCTGCCTACCTATGGCGATACCAATGGCATCACGCTCGGTCAGGCATTCACTACGCAGGCGGTGGCCAAGCAGATCATCACGGTGCAGTCCGACAGTGCGGACAGCCAGAACGATCCGGCCAACGGAAACTCCAATTCCTCTGACACCATCACCAAGGTACTGGCCAACCCCACTGCCAATGCCAACCATGCCGCCATCGTCACGGCGAGGGCACCATGGCGTATTCTGCCGGTGACCTTCCAGCAAAACGGCAAGGACCGTGCCGTGGTGTACATCGGCTTGTCGCTGGCCGACCAAATCGACACCGTCAACACACTCACCCGATACTGCATTGTGGTCGGCATCGCCGTGGTGCTGCTCGGCGGCTCCCTGTCCACGCTGATCATCCAGCACACGATGACGCCGCTGAAGCGCATCGAGAAGACCGCCGCGAAAATTGCAGCCGGCGACCTGAGCCAACGTATTCCTTCCGCGCCGGAAAACACCGAGGTCGGCTCTCTGGCCGCCTCGCTGAATTCCATGCTCACCCGAATAGAATCCAGTTTCCATGAGCAGGAGGAGACCACCGACAAGATGAAACGGTTCGTCTCCGACGCCAGCCATGAGCTGCGCACCCCGTTGGCCGCCATCCATGGCTATGCGGAGCTGTATAAGATGCAGCGCGATATGCCTGGTGCCTTGGAGCGTGCGGACGAGTCCATCGAACATATCGAACGGTCCAGCCAGCGCATGACTGTTCTTGTTGAGGATCTGCTGTCTTTGGCCCGTCTCGATGAGGGGCGCGGCATCGATATGACCGGCACGGTGAAACTCTCGTCGCTGGTCACCGACGCCGTCGACGATTTGCATGCGCTCGACCCGGACCGTGCCGTTCGCCGCATGCAGATTTCCCTCGAACCGGCGCGCGATTTGAACCATCCCGCCGAATTCAGCCTTGCCGAAGGCGATTGGCCTGAGGTCGTACTGCCCGGTGATGCCTCTCGACTGCGCCAGGTGGTGACCAACATCGTGGGCAACATCCACCGCTACACGCCTGCCGATTCGCCCGCTGAAGCCGCGCTCGGTGTGATGCCGGCCGCCATCGATCCAAGACAGCTCGCCCGCATGCCCGCCAGCGACGCGTCAATGCGGCGGTTCATCGACGCTGCCGAAGTAGGTGCCTCGATGCAGACCGGCTATCGATATGCCGTATTGCGTTTCGTGGACCATGGCCCCGGCGTGCCGCCTGAATCGCGCTCGAAGATTTTCGAACGCTTCTACACCGCGGACCCATCCCGTGCCCGCGAAAAGGGCGGTACTGGTTTGGGCATGGCCATCGCGCAATCCGTGGTCAAAGCACATCACGGCTTTATCTGCGCCACCGGCACCGATGGGGGAGGCCTGACCTTCACCGTGGTGCTGCCGATTGAGCAGATCGCCGCTCCTGAGCCCAAGCAGTCCACCGGCAAAACCAAGGACGCCAAACAGAAGACTTCTTGGTTCAGCTCTGAGCGTAAGACTCAGGCGACTCAGCCCAAAGCGTGAGGTCAAGCCCTGTGAGGTAAACTGTACCTTCGGTTTACTATTTCCATTGAGGATTAAGGAAGGTTCGCAATGCCCACCGGTCGAGTTCGTTGGTTTGACGCAGCCAAGGGTTATGGCTTCATCACCAGTGAGGAAGGCAAGGACGTGTTCCTGCCGGCTCAGGCCCTACCCACTGGCGTCACCACGTTGCGCAAGGGGGCCAAGGTGGAGTATTCCGTGGTGGACGGCCGTCGTGGGCCGCAGGCCATGGATGTTCGCCTGATCGCCTCCGCTCCCAGCTTGGTCAAGGCCACCCGCCCGAAGGCGGATGACATGGCCGCCATCTGCGAGGACCTCATCAAGATGCTTGATGCGGCCGGCAATACGTTGCGCCGTCACCGTTACCCATCTGCTGCCGACAGCAAAAAGCTGGCCACGTTGCTGCGTGCGGTGGCGGATCAATTCGATGTACAGGACTGATCTGATCTATGACTGATACCACCGAAACCATCGTGACACCGGACCCTCACGCCATCGCGCGCGCCGTGCTGCTCGAAGTGGCCGACGAGAGCGATCAGGTGGGGGATTTCGTTACCTCATATGATCTTGAGGATCACGTCACTGACTTCCGCTTCGCCGCGAATATCCGTGGCTACGAAGGATGGCAATGGTCGGTGACGCTGTATCACGACGAGGAGATCGACTCCTGGACCGTCAACGAATCCTCCTTGATCTCCACTGAGGACGCGTTGATGCCGCCCAAGTGGATTCCTTGGAAGGATCGCCTTGAGCCCACGGATCTGGCTCCCACCGATTCGATCGGTACCGATCCGGATGACGAGCGCATCGAGGAAGGCGAAGTCGAGGAATCCTCGCTGCAGGATGTCAACGACGCCGTCGAGACCTTCCGACTGACCCGCCGTCACGTGCTGACCTCGCTGGGCCGCGCGCAGGCTGCCAAGCGCTGGTATGAAGGTCCGCGAGGCCCCAAAGCGTTGAGCACCAAAACCGCCGAAGGCAACCTGTGCTCCACCTGTGGTTTCTTCGTGCCGCTCGCGGGCGAGCTCGACCGTATGTTCGGCGTGTGCGCCAACAAGTGGAGTCCGGATGACGGCCGCGTGGTTTCCTTGGACCACGGCTGCGGCGAGCATTCCGAAATCGAACCTCCCGAGCCAAGCCAGCTGTGGGTGCAGTCCAAGCCTGCTTTCGACGATCTGCATATCGACGTGGTGGCCAACCGTCCGCGCAAGCAGGAGCCGGCTGCCCAGGACGAGGCCGAAGGCGAAACCGACAAGACAGGCGAGCCTGCCGGTGATGATATCGAAGCACAGAAGACTGTTGACGGGAACGCCGTCGATACTGAGCCCGCCGAGGAGGCGGCAGGCGACGGGACCTCGCAATCCCAGTCTGCCGGTGATGAGTCCGTTGCACAGAACGTATCTGATTCCGTTGTGGATGTTGATGCAGCTGATTCCAGCGACGATTCCAAGTCTGATGCTGACGACGAGGCCACCGAAGAGGATATCCTCAACAACACCGTTGCCGATGATGATGAGGATGATGAGATGGACGACGAAGAGGATAACGTTCGTCCTTCAGACGATGTGACTCCTGAACTCGAAACCGTCATCGATCTCATTGAGCAGCTGCGCCAGAACAGGGCGGACGAGGAATAAACTCCGAATTCCGCGAAAAGTAGATGGTGATGGGGTTGCAGGAATAAAGAATTCCTCCCTGCAAGCCCATCACCGAGGCGTGCGTTAGCACTCCATGCCGATTTTGGTGAATCAGTGCACCACGGTCACCGTGCATTCGGCGAAGTTCACGATCTGGCGGGACACCGATCCCAGGAAGTGCGCGTCCAGCCCGGACAGGCCACGCGAGCCGACCACCAGATGGCTGGCGTACCGCGAGGCCGCGATCAGACCTTTGGATGCGGGAATATGGAAGGCGTTTGTGCTGACCTTGACGCCATCGGGAATCCGGGCCTTGGCCATCAGCTCAGAGAGAATCTCCTCGGCGCGGCGCTGACCGACCTTCACCGGTGCCACGGCGTTCTCATAGCCCGGAATAACGCCCAAATCCTTGAGCTGCCAGCAGAACATCACATGCAGCGGCTCGTCGTGCAGTCGTGCTTCTTCCAGTGCGAAATCGAACGCACGGCGGGAAGTCTCGGAACCATCCACACCAACCACCACCGGGCGGCGAGCCTCCTCAACCACCGGCTGAGGCTGCGTGTAGTGAACGGGCTTGTCTCCCGGAGTCAGGGCGTTGGCAATGGCGTCGGTCACGGTCTCATCCTCGCTGCCGGCGATGCGCACCACGGTCACCGGCACTTCGGCGGCCTCGGCCAGCGAAGCGGACAGGGACCCCATGAACCAGCGGGCCATACGGCTCAGCGAGCGGCGGCCGACCACGATCTGCTGCGAATCATGGCCGATCTGCAGCAGGGCCGAAGTGCCGGAGGCCTTCACCGAGGTGAGCTTCAGATTCGCCGGATCGAAGTCGATGCCTGCAGCGGCCTTGTCGACCCACACACGCAGCTCGTTGGCAATATCGTGGCGGACCTTGGCCCAGGCCTCGTCGCTGTCCGGTTCGGACCCCATATCCCAGGAATGCGTCCAGCCAAACACGGCGTTGACGCTCTGACCGGTTAACGAGGCCTCCTCAAGCGCCCACTTCAGCGCGGCAAAGGATTCATCGGAACCATCCACACCGACAACGATGTCGGGCTTGGTTGCAGCTTCACTCATTTCGAGCCTCCTTGTAATCGACTACGGGTGAATCTAAGAACCAGCATATCGTTTTCTTCTCCTCTCACGGCGCAATTCGTGGAATCTCATGAATAAACGTCATCGTGAATCGGTAGAGTAGGACGGAATGTCAATTGAGGAAGGACAAGCATGTTCGAACGGTTTACCGACCGTGCACGGCGCGTGATCGTGTTGGCGCAGGAAGAGGCGAGGGCCCTTCAGCACAACTACATCGGCACCGAACACCTGCTGCTCGGCCTGATCCGCGAAGGTGAGGGTGTAGCCGCCAAGGCACTCGCCTCGAAGGGCGTGGAGCTGGATGCCACCCGCAAGCAGGTTGAAGAAATGATCGGCAAGGGCAACGCGGCTCCGAACGGGCACATCCCCTTTACTCCGCACGCCAAGCAGGTGTTGGAGTTTTCGCTGCGTGAAGCCCTGCAGCTGGGCCACAGCTACATCGGCAGCCGAGCACATCCTGCTCGGCCTGATTCGCGAAGGCGAAGGCGTGGGCACCCAGGTGCTCATCAAGATGGACGTCGATCTGGGCGAGTTGCGTAGCGCGACCATCGATATGATTCGCGGCAACTCCGGCACCGGCACCGGTGACGGCAAGGGCGACTTCGGCCAACGCCGGCGGCGTGACGGACAAGCAGAACAAGTCCGGTTCCGCCATCCTCGATCAGTTCGGCCGCAACCTGACCGCCGAAGCCGCTGAAGGCAAGCTGGACCCGGTCATCGGCCGTACCAACGAGATTGAGCGTGTTATGGTCGTGCTCTCCCGCCGCACCAAGAACAACCCGGTGCTGATCGGCGAGCCCGGCGTGGGCAAGACCGCTGTGGTCGAAGGCTTGGCCCAGAAGATCCAAGCCGGCGACGTGCCGGAAACCCTGAAGGGCAAGCAGGTCTACTCGCTGGACCTCGGTTCCATGGTGGCCGGCTCCCGCTACCGTGGTGATTTCGAGGAGCGCCTGAAGAAGGTGCTGAAGGAAATCAAGACCCGTGGTGATATCGTGCTGTTCATCGACGAGATCCACACCATCGTGGGCGCCGGCTCGGCTGACGGCGCGCTGGGTGCCTCCGACATGTTGAAGCCGATGCTGGCCCGTGGCGAGCTCCAGACCATTGGTGCCACCACCACCGACGAGTACCGCAAGTACATCGAGAAGGACGCGGCTCTGGAACGCCGTTTCCAGCCGATTCAGGTGCACGAGCCGACCATCGCCGAGACCATCGAGATCCTGAAGGGCCTGCGTTCCCGTTACGAGAACCACCACCACGTGACCATCACCGATGGCGCGCTGCAGTCTGCCGCAGAGCTGTCCAGCCGGTACATCCAGGACCGTAACCTGCCTGACAAGGCCATCGACCTGATCGATGAGGCCGGTGCACGCCTGCGCATCAAGCGCCTGACCGCCCCGCCTGAGCTCAAGGAACTCGACGAGAAGATCGCCAAGATCGCCGCCGACAAGGACGAGGCCATCAAGGGCCAGGACTTCGAGAAGGCCGCCGAACTGCGCGACAAGCAGGAGAAGCTGGAAGCCGATCGCAAGCAGAAGGAAGACTCCTGGCGCGAAGGCGAGTCCGACGTCAAGATGGTCGTGGACGAGGACGTGATCGCCGAGGTCATCAGCTCCACCACCGGTATCCCGGTGTTCAAGCTGACTCAGGCCGAGTCCAAGAAACTGCTCAACATGGAAGCCGAACTGCACAAGCGCATCATCGGCCAGGACGAGGCGGTTTCCGCCCTGTCCCGCTCTATCCGCCGTACTCGCGTGGGTCTGAAGGACCCGAAGCGCCCGTCCGGTTCGTTCATCTTTGCCGGCCCCACCGGCGTGGGCAAGACCGAGCTGGCCAAGGCCCTCGCCGAATTCCTGTTCGACGATGAGGATGCGCTGATTCGCGTCGATATGTCCGAGTTCTCCGAGAAGTACGCGGCATCGCGTCTCTTTGGTGCGCCTCCGGGATACGTCGGTTATGAGGAGGGCGGCGAGCTCACCGAGAAGGTGCGCCGCAAGCCGTTCTCCGTGGTGCTGTTCGATGAGATCGAGAAGGCTCACCCGGATATCTTCAACACCTTGCTGCAGGTGCTGGATGATGGCCACTTGACCGATGGTCAGGGCCGTAAGGTGGACTTCAAGAACACCATCATCATCCTGACCACCAACCTCGGTACGCGCGACATCGCCAAGGCCGCCAACACGGGCTTCAACCTGGGCGCCAACAGCGAATCCAGCTACCAGCGTATGAAGGATCAGGTCAGCTCCGAGCTCAAGCAGCAGTTCCGTCCGGAGTTCCTGAACCGTTTGGACGACATCATCGTCTTCAAGCAGCTCACTGAGCCGCAGGTGCGTCAGATTGTGGATCTGGATGTCAAGCAGCTCAACGACCGTCTGTTCGACCGCCACATGTCGCTCGAACTTACCGACGCCGCCAAGGATCTGCTCGCGCAGAAGGGCTTTGACCCGCTGCTCGGCGCTCGTCCGCTGCGCCGTGTGATTCAGCGCGACATCGAGGACGCCATCTCCGAGAAGATCCTGATGGGCGACCTCGAAGACGGTCAGCGCGTGATCGTGGACGCGGAAGGCGAAGGTCTGCTGGGTGAGTTCACCTTCAAGGGCGAGACCTTCGAACAGCCTGAGGCCGAGACGGGGGATTCTGTTTCTGCGGTCGATGGAGAGGCGGGATCTCCCGCGGAAACGGAGTCCGAGCCGTCGAACGATGGTCCCGTTTCCAACGATGCCGAGTAGCGTAGCCTCCCATTCAACATGAAAGCCAGCCGGATGACTGGCTTTCATGTTTTGCGGCAAGGATCGTCGATACGATGAGCACATCGATGATGGAACATGGTTGGGTGATATCCATTCGGAGAAAGGATGCGGTATGCGCTATGTCGATGACTCCAAGCAGGAGTTGCTGGTATCGACGACGCAGTTTCCGGCGCTGGTCATAGCCCATCAAAGCTATGACAAAGCGAGATATCACTGGCATAGCGGTCTTGAGGTGCTGTACTCGAAGGACTGCCCCATGTCCGTCGTAGTGAATGGCGCCATGACCGTGCTGCAGCCAGGACAGGCGTATGTAATTCCGCCGGAGGCCGTGCATGCGGTTCGCATGGTGAAGGATGAGGACCGGGGGACCACGCCGCAGGCGTTGTCCGTCACGGTCAATCCGGTTGAGATGTCCGCATTCCTTCCACGGATTCTGCAGGCGCAGCGTCAAGTGGACTATGACCGCTGCAACAGGCATGGGGGAGTGGCCTTTGCCCCGTTATGCGATGAGATATACGACCAGCTTGTCGGCGCATCCCAGATGAAGTATGTGAACGCTAATGCCGCGTTCTTCGCGTTGATGGGCAGGATATTCGACGACTTCATGCAGTCGAAGGCGATTGATGGACCTGACGACGGGGACAGTCAGTCCATATCGTTGATTTATCGCTATGCCCGGGATCATTTTCTTTCGTCCATCACTACCAGCGAAGCGGCAAGGCACTTTGGATATTCGCGTGAGTATTTCTCCCGGCTTTTCAAAAAATATTCAGGCACTTCGTTTATGGATTACGTCAATGAGTTACGACTCAAAGTGGCCTGCGAACGGCTACGCATGCCCGATGCGGACATCGGCCAAGTGGGACGGGTGGCTGGTTTCCCCAATGAAAGGGGTTCCAAGCGGCTTTCGAGCGTAAATTTGGTCTCACGCCCGGGCAGTGGCGTGACATCGAGCTCTCGCACAACTGCGATGACGATTGACAGACCAGTCCGAAGAAGGGCCGGTGAACGGATTCGTTGTGAGCGTCTTCCAACTGGTGGCTCTGTGACGAAGGCGTCACACCATAGGTCACACTTTGTCCCTGATAGGTCACAGTCCGCCGATGCCATCCCGCCGAATTGCTTCTATCATCGAACCAGGTTCATGAAAGGCAAAGGAGGCATCCATGAATCAAAACATGAGTGCCACGAAACTGCATGCCAAGCTCATCACCGTCGCCACCATCGGCGCCGTGGGCGGTTTCCTGTTCGGCTATGACACCTCGGTCATCACGGCGCCGTGGACGCCATCGCCAGCCCCGACTCCGGCTTCGGGTTGAACGCCGCCATGAGCGGTTTCTCGGTGTCCAGCGCCATGATCGGCTGCGTAGTCGGCGCATGGTTCGCGGGCACGCTGGCCGATCGCATCGGTCGTGTGCGCGTCATGCAGCTTGCCGCCGCGCTGTTCGTATTCAGCGCCCTGTTCACCGGTCTGGCGTCCAATATCTGGGTGTTCGTGATCTTCCGCATCGTGGGCGGACTTGGCGTCGGATTCACCTCAGCCATCGGCCCCGCCTATATCTCCGAGATATCGCCGTCGTCACGCCGAGGATTCCTCACCGGCTTCCAACAGATGGCCATCGCCTTGGGCATCGTGGCCTCCCTTGTGGTCAATGACTCCTATCTTCTTGGCTCGGGCGGCGCCGCCGTGACGTTCTGGGCCGGACTCGAGACTTGGCGCTGGATGCTGATGACCACAGCCGTCCCGGGCGTCATCATGTTCGCGCTCACCTTCGCGCTGCCGAATCCCCGCGTTATCTGGTGATGAAGGGCAAGAAGGCCATCGCCGAGAAGGTGCTTCTCGAAGTCGTGGGCGACCGCAACGCCTCCGCGACGGTCGAGCAGATCGCCCAGAGCCTCGAAGGCGAGACGCAGCCCAAGGTCTCCGATCTGCGCGGCAAGACCTTCGGCCTCAAATCCGTGGTATGGATCGGCATCGGCGTCGCCCTGTTCCAGCAGGTGTCTGGCGCGAACGTCATCATGTTCTACGATTCCAGCCTGTGGAAGGCTGTCGGTTTCACCGAGTCCGCGTCTATGACCATCGCTGTGGTGCGTGCTTTGCTGGCCACCGCCGTCACCGTGCTCGGCATGCTGATCATCGATAAGGTCGGTCGCCGCGCCATGCTCAAGGTCGGGTCCCTGATCATGGCCGTGCTTCTGGTCGTGGTGGCCGTTTGCTTCGCCCAATCCACGATGACCGCCGATGGCGGTATCGAGCTGCCCGGCGCGTGGGCCATCATCATGATTATCGGCGCCTATGGGTTCTTCCTGACCTATTGCGCGACGTGGGGCGTGGCGATGTGGGTCGTCATCGGCGAGATCTTCCCGAACCGCATCCGCGCCGTTGCGGTGGCGCTGGCCACCGCCGCCAACTGGATCGGCAACTTCCTCGTCTCCACCACCTTCCCGCCGCTGCGTGATAGCCTCGGCCTGACTTGGATCTTCGCCCTGTACGCCGTGATGGCCGTCCTCGGATACTGGTTCATCGCCAAGAAGCTGCCCGAGACCAACGGCGTTGAGCTTGAGGATATGAAGGCGGAGATTTGATGATCACCGATCTGCAAGGCGCCGACGCATTCCTTTTCGAGCGCAACGACGGTCTGACCGAAGAACAGAAGAAGGTCGCGCAAACCTGGACGTATTTCGACGAGGATTTGGAGGGCGTCGATCCGGCCATCGCTGCTGACGTGCT
>ENA-OQDC01001076-OQDC01001076.1-human-gut-metagenome-genome-assembly--contig:-NODE-1076-length-15424-cov-2.577956_pt1 | contig 15424 bp, 20 predicted proteins | sample MGYA00242770_ERZ504601 | MGnify/ENA primary metagenome ERZ504601 (study PRJEB26092, sample SAMD00036305) | human gut metagenome | host: Homo sapiens | study: EMG produced TPA metagenomics assembly of...
GCTCTTACACAGGTGAGGCACTGGATGAAAAAACACCGCTTCTCAGATCTATGGAAGCAATCAACAAAGAATCCATCAGACTGCTTCGTCTGTTCGGAAATACAACATCAAAGAAAGTAACACCTTCTGTAGGACCGGAGCAGGAATACTTCCTTGTTGATGCAAAGAAATTCTTACAGAGAAAAGACCTTATTTACACAGGACGTACACTTTTCGGAGCAATGCCGCCGAAAGGACAGGAGCTTGACGATCATTACTTTGGAACGATCCGTCAGAGGGTTGCTTCCTATATGAAAGATGTCAACGAAGAATTATGGAAACTCGGCGTTGCAGCGAAGACACAGCACAACGAAGTGGCACCTGCACAGCACGAACTTGCACCGATCTATGCAGAGGCCAATATTGCAGTGGATCACAACCAGATCATCATGAAGACACTGAAAAAGGTAGCATGCGAGCATGGACTGAAATGTCTGCTTCACGAGAAACCGTTTGCAGGAGTCAACGGATCTGGTAAGCATAACAACTGGTCTATCACAACAGATGACGGAATCAATATGCTGGATCCGGGAAAGACACCTCATGAAAATGTACAGTTCCTTCTGGTACTGGCATGTATCCTGAAAGCAGTTGATGTACACGCAGATCTGCTTCGTGAATCGGCTGCCGATCCGGGAAATGACCACAGACTTGGAGCAAACGAAGCACCGCCGGCAATCATCTCTATCTTCCTTGGAGAACAGCTTCAGGACGTTGTAGAACAGCTTCTCAGTACAGGTGAGGCAACACACAGCCTGAATGGTGGAAAGCTGCAAACAGGTGTAACAACCCTTCCGGATCTTACAAAGGATGCAACCGACAGAAACCGAACTTCACCATTTGCATTTACCGGAAATAAATTTGAATTCCGTATGGTAGGTTCCCGCGATTCCATTGCAGGATCAAACGTAGTACTGAATACAATCGTAGCAGAGGCATTTGCAGAGGCATGCGATGTCCTGGAAAAAGCAGATGATTTTGATACAGCTGTACACAGCCTGATCAAAGAATATCTGACAGATCATCAGAGAATTATCTTCAACGGCAACGGATATTCTGACGAATGGGTAGCTGAAGCAGAAAAGAGAGGACTTCCGAATATCAAGTCCATGGTAGAAGCAATCCCGGCACTGACAACTGACAAAGCGGTAGAACTGTTCGGAAAATTTGGTGTATTTACCAGGGCAGAGCTGGAATCCCGTGCAGAGATCAAATACGAGAACTATGCAAAGGCAATCAATATCGAAGCAAAGGCCATGATCGATATTGCTGCAAAACAGATCATTCCTGCAGTTGTAAAATATACAAAAGAGCTTGCAGATACGGTTCTTGCAGTAAAAGAAGCCGGAGCAGATGCATCTGTACAGGCTGAAATGCTCGCTGACATCTCAGGACTTCTGACAGAAACAAAGGCTGCCCTTAAGAAACTGGAAGCAGTCACAGAAGAAGCAACAGGAAAAGAAGAAGGAAAAGTACAGTCTGAATTCTATCACTTCAGCGTAGTTCCGGCTATGGAAGGACTCCGTACACCGGTAGATGAACTGGAAATGATCGTGGATAAAGAAGTATGGCCAATGCCTTCTTACGGAGATCTTTTATTTGAAGTTTAGTAAAAATACATATAAAATACTTATGAAAAAATTTAAGGACCTTAGACTTGGAAAGAAGCAGAAATTATGCTACTCTAAGTCTGAGGTCCTTTTCTATATCTGGAAATTTATTTCCGGATATAGAAAGCCTCCGGCGGGATATGCACTGTGATACAGGGAAGATGTTGCGGGTAATGATCACAGGCGCGGGAATGGACCAAAGCACATTTTTGTATCAGAATGATGTTGGGGTCAAAAATCCTCTTGCAAGCAAGCTTGCATCGGCTTTCTGACCTTTTGACCCTGGTATCATCAGAATATAATTATAAACAATGAAATGATGAGAATAGAGGAGAAAGAAAGATGACGAAAGCAGAGTTCCTTGAAAAACTGAGAATTGAACTTTCTTCCGGTGTGACACCACAGGTGCTGCAGGAGAATCTGAACTACTACGGCCAGTATATTGATGATGAGATCCGAAAAGGAAGAACGGAGAGTGAGGTACTGGCGGAACTTGGAGATCCGTGGATTCTTGCGAAGACGATCGTGGATGCGCAGAGAGAAGAAAGTGTAGAAGATGTGATCTATGATTCGGATGGAAGGACCTACAGAGGCAACAGCAGCACAGAAGAAAGCAGCAATATCCATGTGTGGAGCCTGGACAGCTGGTGGAAGAGACTTCTGCTGATTCTTGTGGCTGTGGCTGTGATCGTTGTGATCTTTGCGGTGATAAGTGGGATTGTAAGCCTGATCGCACCGGTACTGATTCCTCTTCTGGTGATCATACTGCTGGTCAGAATGCTGAGAAGGCGATGGTAATTAAAAAAGCCGGATGTATAAGATTCTTCTGCAATGAAAAGAAGCTTATGCCTCCGGCTTTTTGATTATATGTTCTATATGGCAGGTTCAAGTACTTAAAAAGGATCTGCCTGTTATATAACGTTAAACGCTCGATAGGGGAGCTATCGAGCGTTTGAGGGGAGTATAAATAATTAATAAGGGGTTGTAGAAAATAAATCTCTACACGACAAAGTATAATATAAACCGATTTAAAAATCAAGATAAAAATAAAAATGTATAAAAATACGAAAAGGATAGATACTATGTTTGTACAAAAAAATGTCAGGAGGAATTATCAATGGCAAAAAATTATAATGCTTCAGAAAACAGTACAAACAAAAATTCATATGGATCCAATAAGAATGCGTATGCTGAAAATGCTTCCGGCAAGAATCAGTCAAATAAAAATTCAGGCAATAAAAATGCATCCGGTAAAAATTACGACTAACCGGAATGCAAAGAATGCATATGAATCAGACCGTAATGCATATGACAGCTCAAAGTCCTGCCATAACGAAAGTGATAAGTATTAAAAAAGTGCAAAGCAGTTAAGAATGGAAAAGCAGCGGTTTGGATTCCGCTGCTTTTCTGTTTTTGGTGTAGCAATCTGGTTCCTTAAAAAAAGTTTGTGGTTACAAAGCGCACTACTTGACAAAAGGCAACCGAAAAACGTAATATAGTTTATAACAGATTGCAGAGTAGAGAAAGGAAAAAGAATGGAAAAATGGAGCTGATAGCACCCTGCCAATTTCGGAAATGGAAGCTGTTCTGAAGCGGGAAGTGCTGGATTTAGGATATGAGATATCAACAGTAGAAGACGGAAGAGTATGCTTCTGGGGAGATGACAGGCGATTTGCGATGCGAACGTGTTTCCTTCGGACAGCAGAAAGAATCCTTCTTAAGGTTGGTTCGTTTAAAGCAGAGACATTTGATGAATTATTTGAGAAAACAAGAGTACTTCCGTGGGAGAATTATATTCCGAAGAACGGAAAGTTCTGGGTGACGAAGGCTGCATCTGTAAAGAGTAAGCTGTTCAGTCCGTCAGATATTCAGTCGATCATGAAAAAAGCCATGGTAGAAAGGCTGAGACGGATCTACGGGATAGAATGGTTCCAGGAGGATGGACCAGCTTACCCGATCCGTGTATTTCTGATGAAAGATATCGTGACGATCGGGATAGATACCTCCGGCGTATCTTTACATAAGAGAGGTTATCGTCAGATGACCGTAAAGGCACCGATCACAGAGACATTGGCATCCGCACTGATCATGCTGACACCGTGGCACAAGGACCGGATCCTGGTAGACCCTTTCTGCGGAAGTGGAACATTTCCAATCGAAGCGGCTTTGATGGCAGCTAATATTGCACCGGGGATGAACCGTTCCTTTACAGCAGAAGAATGGGTGAACCTGATTCCGAAAAAGGCATGGTATGATGCAATGGATGAGGCAAATGATGTGATCGACCGGAAGGTACAGGTTGATATTCAGGGATATGACCTGAATCCGGAGGCAGTAAAAGCAGCAAGACAGAATGCCAAAGATGCAGGCGTTGACCATCTGATCCATTTTCAGGAAAGAGCGGTAAAGGATTTAAGCCACCCGAAGAAGTATGGCTTTATCATTACAAATCCGCCGTATGGCGAGCGACTGGAGGATAAAAAGGATCTGCCGCAGTTATACAGAGAATTTGGTGAGAGTTTTAAAAAGCTGGATAGCTGGTCTGCATATATGATCACCAGTTACGAGGATGCAGAACGTTATTTCGGAAGAAAAGCAGATAAGAACCGGAAGATATATAATGGTATGCTGAAGACCTATTTTTATCAGTTCTTAGGTCCGAAGCCACCGAAACGCCCAAAAGAACCAAATCAGTAAGAGAAAGAAGAATTTACAGATGAAAATTATTTTTGCAACGGGTAATAAGAATAAAATGAACAAGAGATCCGCCAGATCTTGCGGGATCTGGGGATGGAGATCCTTTCTATGAAGGAAAGCCGGGGTTGACATTGATATCGTAGAGGATGGAAAGTCTTTTGAGGAAAATGCGATGATCAAAGCCTCAGCGATCGCAGAGCTGCCGGAAGTGAGGGCGATGGATGCGATTGTGCTGGCAGATGATTCCGGCCTGGAGATTGATTATCTGAATAAAGAACCGGGAATCTATTCTGCGCGCTATGCAGGAACCAATACTTCGTATGATATCAAGAACAGCCTCCTGCTTTCAAGAATGAAGGGCGTACCGGACAAGCAGCGTACAGCAAGGTTTGTCTGTGCGGTGGCGGCAGTATTCCCGAACGGGGACAAAGAGGTTGTCCGTGGAACGATGGAAGGATGTATTGGTTACGAAATCGCCGGAGCAAATGGATTTGGCTACGATCCGATCTTTTTTCCTGCCGGAATACGGTTGTACCTCGGCAGAGCTTGCACCGGAAAAGAAGAATGAACTCAGCCACAGAGGAGAAGCGCTTCGGATGATGAGACAGATCATGGAGAAAAAGTTATGAGAGTATTGATTATTAGTGATACACATGGAAGACATACTGCATTTGACCGGGCAATCATGGAAGCTGGAAAGATTGATTATCTGGTGCATCTCGGGGATACAGAGGGCGGAGAAGACTATATTGAGGCATTCTGCGGATGTCCGGCGTATATACTGGCTGGGAATAATGATTTCTTCTCACGCAATCTCCGAGAGATGGAGATTTATTTTGGCAAGAAAAAGCATTTATGGCACATGGACACCAGTATTCGGTGTCTCTTGGTGTAGAGCGGATCCTGGATGAGGGAAGATCGAGAAATGCAGATATCGTGATGTTTGGTCATACACACAGACCGTATCTGAAAAAGTTTGGTGATATTACAGTACTGAATCCGGGCAGTCTGGCATTTCCACGGCAGGAAGGCAGAAAAGGTAGTTATATTATTATGGAGATGGATCGGGACGGGAATGCGGAGTTTACGATTCATTATCTGGATTAGAGTAGGTGGCACGTATTTTTGCTGAAAAAAGGGCAAAAATGCGTGTCTTTTACAAGAAAAAGAAAAATGAAAATTTCTTTAAAAAAATTCAAAAAACATGTTGACTTTTTGAAAACCTTGTAATATAATAACTTTTGTCGTCACGGAGATGACAAACAGATAAACAACGGGGTGTGGCTCAGCTTGGCTAGAGCGCCTGGTTTGGGACCAGGAGGTCGCAGGTTCGAATCCTGTCACCCCGATGTGATCTGCGGGTGTAGTTCAATGGTAGAACACCAGCCTTCCAAGCTGGATACGTGGGTTCGATTCCCATCACCCGCTTACACTGAGAATCCAGTGTTGTGTGTTTGTAGCTCAGTTGGATAGAGCAACGGCCTTCTAAGCCGTGGGTCGGGGGTTCGAATCCCTCCAAGCACGTTTATATGGTGGGTATAGCGCAGTTGGTTAGCGCGCCAGATTGTGGCTCTGGAGGCCCAGGGTTCGAATCCCTGTATCCACCCTTTAATTTATAATATTTGAAAGAAATGGCAAGCAGAAATGCTCGCATTTTTTTTATGATAGACATTGTAAGAGTGGATATCATAAAAGTCTCCGGCAGGATATGAGAGCTTTGGCAGATTACGGGATGCCATAAGTTAAGCGATTGTCGCAGGCGCGGGAATGTGCCATGGCGCATTCTATGTTAAGACATAAAGATAATGGGTCATCGCCAAGCGGTAAGGCACAGGACTTTGACTCCTGCACTCGCTGGTTCGAATCCAGCTGGCCCAGTTACGGGCGTGTAGCTCAGGTGGTAGAGCACTTGACTTTTAATCAAGTTGTCCGGGGTTCGAATCCCCGCACGCTCACTTATTTAGTCCCATGGTTTTCTGTGGGACTAAAAAAATGCGGATGTGGCGGAACTGGCAGACGCGCTAGACTTAGGATCTAGTCTCTACGAGGTGCAGGTTCAAGTCCTGTCATCCGCATTTAGTTAAACATAACAAAACCAGTTATATATAGAAGTAATAGAGGAACCTTTACCAAAAAGGTTTCTTTTTTTGCTTTTTTTATGGATTTTAAGGAAAAAGCGGAAAAAGAAGAAGCAGTATTTAGATATTTCTGTTGAAAATATCCGGATCGAGATCGTCTCTTTTACAGATTCCAACTATATGTTAATATAATCATATGAAGATGTTGGGGTTAAAAGGTATTTTGACCCCGTTGATACCAGATTGCTACGTGCTTTGCACTCTCGCAATCCTCAAAAACATTCTCCTTTCGGAACATTTTCATCCAATGAAAGGAAGAACTTCTAAAAAACAGGTGAAAAAGAAACTGGAGAATAATTAAAGCATGGATAAATGATAAACGGTGAGTACCGCTTTTATTGATTACATTGCGGCAATAAATACATGTAACAGGGAAATTTTTAACAAAGTAAGAGGGACGAAAGAATGAAAATATTAAGTGTCACAGCCCAGAAGCCGGACAGTACCGGAAGCGGTATCTATCTGACGGAACTGGTCAGAGGATTTAAAAAAAGGGAATCACCAGTCGTGATCGCGGGAGTTACAAAAGCTGATCAGGTATGTCTTCCGGAGGGGGTAAGCTTTTATCCGGTATATTTTGAATCGGAGCAGTTACCGTATCCGATCACGGGAATGTCGGACGAGATGCCTTATCCGAGTACCAGGTATTCAGACCTGACAGAGGAGATGACAGAAATGTTCCGGAACGCATTTGGCGAGGTACTGAAAAAAAGCAGTGGAGGAGTTGGATCCGGACGTGATCCTGTGTCACCATCTGTATCTCCTTACAGCGATTGTAAGAGAGCTGTTTCCTGATAAAAAGGTATATGGAGTATCCCATGGATCCGACCTGCGGCAGATCCACAAGACAGAACAGAACCGGGAATACATTTTACAGAGAATTCCTGCGCTGGATGGGATTTTTGCATTGCATGAGGAGCAGAAAGAGATGATCTGCGGAATTTACGGGGAGCATATCAGAGAGAAGGTACGGGTGATCGGAACCGGCTATAACAGTGATGTTTTCCGGCAGGAGATGGGGGCTTCACAGGGAGAAGAAAAAGAGCTGAGACTAATCTTTGCCGGAAAGATCTCAGAGAAAAAGGGTGTGAAAAGTCTGATCCGTTCGTTGGATTATCTGAAGGATTCCGGTCTTATTATTTCTCTAGAACTGGCAGGAGGTGCCGGGGATGAGGGCGAATATCAGGAAATCCGGGAGCTTGCCGAAAAGTGTCCGTTTGCAGTTACCTTTGCCGGGAAGATCACACAGCAGGAGTTGGCGAAGAAGATGAATCAGAGTGATGTTTTTGTACTGCCATCTTTTTATGAAGGTCTTCCGCTTGTGATCATTGAGGCTCTGGCATGTGGTACCTATGTGATCTGTACAGATCTTCCGGGGATCAGGAATTGGATCGATCAGAATCTTCCGGATAATGGTGTGGTTTTTGTAGAGCCGCCAAAAAGAGTGAATGAAGATGAACCTGTGGAAGAAGAACTTCCGGTATTTGAAAAGAAACTTGCCGGAGCCATCGAAGGGATCGCAAAATATCCTGGATCAAAGCCAGAAAAGGAGCATCTGGAGCAGATTTCGTGGGACGGACTTTGTGTGCATCTTATGAAGATATTTGAGCAACAGAGTGTTTATCGGAAAACCCTATAATTGAATTTCTGCATGTAAATTATCAATTATTTTTTGTAAAACAACATGTTAAAATGAAGAAAAGAGAAATGAAAAGGCATTTTAACAGGAGGTTATTAACAGTTGATAATTGATATGCATATGCATGAGATGCGTTATTCGGGGACAGCTTTTTAAGATTGGAGAATATGGTAGAGATCGCAAAGCACAGAGGACTTGATGGAATCTGTATTACGGATCATGACAGTATGGGACTGAAGGAATTTGCGGCAGAGTATTCGGAGAAAACAGGATTTCCGATTTTTGTCGGAATTGAATTTTATTCCCTGCAGGGAGACATTGTAGCATTTGGAATTGAGGATTATCCAAAAGAGAGAATACCGGCACAGGAGTTTGTAGATCTGGTACAGGCACAGGGCGGTATGTGTTTCAGTGCCCATCCATTCCGCAATAATAACAGGGGACTGGAAGAGAACCTGAAGATTGTAAAGGGACTTGATGGAATCGAAGTGCTGAATGGCAGCACACTTTACGAGGCAAATCGAAAGGCGGCAGAATATGCGGCTGAGCTTGGACTTGCAACAGTTGGATCAAGTGATTGCCATGTGCCGGAGAAGCTGGGAATTTATGCAACGTATTTTCCAAGAGAGATCCGTTCGGTACAGGAACTGATCCGGAGTGTAAAACGATGTGAGACTCTTCCGGTGTATTATAAAGAGGGTGGATATTATCTCTGGGATATGAAAAATCCGATTGATGCGCCGTTTCACATTTACGAGCAGGAACAGATGGTGTGTGCCGGTTAACGTAAAAAATGAGAACAGATATGAAAAAATTAAACGCTTTTTTTATTGAAAGTGTGTTATTTCCATAGTATTATTAAGAGTGGAAATTAAGAGGGCTGGAATGTAATATTTCCAGCTTTCTTATTTAACAGGAAATTCCGTAGGAACTTCCTGCCGAATAAAAGACACTATGTGCCGGAGAATCTTTTCAATCACCAATTACAAGGAGGAACTAACATGAAAGACATAGTAATTTCAGATGCAGTAAAATATATCGGAGCAGATGATAAGGATCTGGATCTCTTTGAGAGCCAGTACATCGTTCCAAACGGAGTATCCTACAACTCTTATGTGATCCTGGACGAGAAGATCGCAGTTATGGATACGATTGATACGAGAAAGACAGACGAATGGAAAGAGAATCTGGAGAGGGTGCTGGATGGAAGAACACCGGATTATCTGGTTATATCTCATCTGGAACCGGATCATGCCGGAAGCATCAAAGAATTTGCAGACAAATATCCGGAAGCCAAGATCGTGGCAAGTGCAAAAGCTATTGCAATGCTTCCACAGTTCTTTGAAATCGCAGATCTGGCAGACCGTGCAGTTGCGGTAAAAGAAGGTGAAGAACTTTCCCTTGGAAGCCATACCCTTCAGTTCTTTATGGCTCCGATGGTTCACTGGCCGGAAGTTATGGTCGAATACGAAAAGTCTGAGAAGATTCTGTTCTCAGCAGATGGATTTGGTAAATTCGGTGCGCTGGATGCAGATGAGGACTGGACTTGTGAAGCAAGAAGATACTACTTCAATATCGTAGGCAAATACGGTGCACAGGTACAGGCGCTTCTGAAAAAAGCAGCGACTCTGGACATTCAGACAATCTGCCCGCTTCATGGACCGATCCTGAAAGAAAATCTGGGATACTATATCGGAAAATACATGACATGGAGCAGCTATGAACCGGAAGATGACGGGGTACTGGTTGCTTATGCATCAATCCATGGCAATACCAAGACGGCAGCAGAGAAGATGAAAGAGATCCTGGAAGCCAAAGGTGCAAAGAAGGTAGCGATCACTGACCTTTCCAGAGATGATATGGCAGAGGCAATCGAGGATGCATTCCGCTATGACAAGCTGGTTCTTGCAGCAGCTTCCTATGATGCAAGTGTGTTCCCGTGCATGGAGACTTTCCTGAACAAACTGACCAATAAGAACTACCAGAACCGTAAGATCGCAATTATCGAGAATGGTTCCTGGGCTCCGACAGCAGCACGTGTGATGAAAGGTTATGTAGAGAAAATGAAGAAGATCACACTCTGCGAAAAGACTGTTACGATCAAATCTGCAATGAAAGATGCAGATGTAACTGCAATGGAAGAACTTGCAGATGAACTTCTTGCGTAAGAAACGGAAAGAATGAGATGATAAAGTTAAAAGAGACTACAATGAGGAAAACCTGGGTGGTATGTCTTCTTGCAATGGTCTGCTGTGCGTTATGGGGAAGTGCTTTTCCTTGTATCAAGGTTGGCTACCGGCTGTTTCAGATCGATTCAGCCGATACCGCCACGCAGATCCTGTTTGCAGGGTGCCGCTTTACGATTGCAGGCATTATGGTTATTTTGTTTGGATCGATCCTGCAGGGACGTTTTCTGAAAGCGGGGAAGGGAGATCTTCCGAGAATCGGAAAAAATCTGTCTTTTACAGACGGTGGTCCAGTATTTTTTTCTTTTATGTAGGACTTGCACATACGACCGGAGTCAAAGGATCGATCGTTGAGGCATCCAATGTATTCCTTGCAATCCTTGTTTCAAGCCTGATCTTTCATCAGGAGAAACTTGATCAGAAAAAAGTGCTCGGATGTATCGTCGGATTTGCAGGGGTGGATTTTGATCAATCTGAGCGGAAGCAATGTGGATATGAGCTTTAATCTGACCGGAGATGGATTTATTTTTATCTCTGCGATCGCTTATGCATTATCTTCTGTACTAATCAAGAAGTATTCAGCCAAATCTGATCCGGTGATGTTAAGCGGATATCAGTTTACTGCAGGCGGGCTCGTGATGATCCTGATCGGATTCGTGATGGGTGGAAGAATCCATACGGCAAGTATGCCGGCAATGATTCTTCTGATCTATATGGCGCTGATTTCTGCAGTTGCATACACGCTGTGGGGGATCCTGTTGAAATACAATCCGGTATCCAAGGTATCGATCTTCGGATTTACGAATCCGTTATTCGGGGTGATCCTTTCCGCGATCATTTTGCGTGAGGGAAATGTATTCGGAATGAAAGACCTGATCGCACTGGTGCTGGTTTCTATCGGAATCCTGATTGTCAACTGGGCGAAGCCGGTGGGAGAAAAAGAAAAAGGAATGAACTAAGATGGAACCTGTTTTAAAGGAGGACACCTGCAGCTGATACCGATTTTTGAACAGGAAAAGAAATAACAGGAGGCAGGTTATGGCAAATACAGCGAGCTGTTGTGACACCTGTACATTTTATATTTACGATGATGAATATGAATGTTACACGTGTGACAGAGACCTGGATGAGGATGAGATGATGCGGTTTCTGACGGATCAGCATTATCAGTGTCCTTACTACAGATCTGGAGATGAATACAGAGTCGTCAGAAAACAGATGTAAATTGTAGATGATGGAGTAGAAGTATAAAAAACACAGAATTTTGTAATGCGTCAGGTAATAGATGAATTTGTACTTGTTCCAAGAGGAGAAGCTGCGGAGCGGATAAATGGAACGATGATACTAAGTGAGACAGCGGCATTTATATATGAACATCTGGAGGAGGCTATAAAGGTGAGAGATAAAAAGGCAAATACAGTGAATGAACAGGACAATCCGCTTGGGTATGAAAAGGAATCAAAACTACTGGTCGGATTTGCGATTCCATGCATTATTTCCATGCTGGTAACAGCTCTTTACAATATTGTAGATCAGATTTTCATTGGTCAGGGTGTGGGAATGCTGGGAAATGCAGCAACGAATATTGCGTTTCCGCTTTCTACTTCCTGTACGGCAATCTCACTGCTGCTTGGAATCGGCAGTGCGACCAATTTTTCATTGAAGCTTGGTGCAGGAGAAGAAAAAGAATCTGCAGAGTATGCGGGAAATGGAATTTGCCTGATGGCAATTTTCGGGATTGCACTTTTTGCAGTAACGACGATTTTTCTGACTCCGATGCTGAAATTCTTCGGTGCCACATCGGAGGTACTTCCGTATGCACAGGAATATACACGGATCACGGCAATTGGCTTTCCATTTCTGATCGCAAATACGGGGATGAGTAAGCTGATCCTTGCGGATGGAAGTCCGCGGTATTCGATGACATCTATGCTGGTGGGTGCTATTGTAAATACAATTCTGGATCCGATTTTTATTTTTGGGCTGCATATGGGAATGAGGGGCGCAGCACTTGCTACGATCATAGGACAGATCGTTTCGTTCTGCATCAGTCTGCGGTATATGTTCCATTTTAAAACGATCCGGCTTACAAAGGAAAGTTTCCATATGACGGGAAGACATATCGAGAATATTTTCAAATTCGGTGCCAGTGCCTGCTTTAACCAGATTGCAATGACGATCGTACAGATCGTACTGAATAATACATTGTCGCATTATGGAGCACAGTCTGTATATGGCGGTGACATTCCGCTTGCTTGTGCCGGGATCATTACAAAAGTAAATATGATCTTTATGTCATTTGTTATCGGAATTTCCCAGGGAATCCAGCCGATTATCGGCTTCAACTATGGCGCAGAGAAGTATGAACGGGTACGGAAAAGCTACCTGCTCGCACTTGGAACTGCAACCGTTCTTTCCGGAATTGCATTTTTCTGTTTCCAGGTATTCCCGAGACAGATCATCAGCGTATTTGGTTCGGGAAGTGAGCTGTATTTTCAGTTTTCAGAGCGGTATTTCCGGATCTATATGTTCCTTACGCTTATCAATGGAATCCAGCCGGTTACATCGAACTTTTTCAACTCCATCGGAAAATCGCAGCTGGGTGTATTTATGTCCCTGACAAGACAGATTCTCCTTTTATTACCGCTGATCATGATCTTTCCATTGTTTATGGGAATTGACGGTGTTATGTATGCCGGACCAATTGCAGATGCGGCAGCAGCAATCGTCTGCGGATATTTCATGGTGAGGGAGCTTAAGGAACTTTCCGCGATGGACAGGAAGAAAAAAGAAGAATATGCAGCATAATGGTTGTAAGTAAATTAGGATATAAGCTGGAAAAAAATTTGTATATACTGATTAGTAAGAAAAACGAAATGAGATGATGACTTGAATATTGAGATTGTTATTCCAGTCTTCCGACCAGATGGACGACTGAAAATGAGTATAGAGAGATTATTGAGACAGAGTGTAATGCCGGACAGAATTTTGCTTGAAGTTCTTTATGAGAATCCGATTGATAGGGAAATCCCGGAAATCTATATGGATAAAGAATTGAGGTCCGATATACTCCAAAGGAGGAATATGACCGGGCAGGAAGCAGAGATGCGATCTTACGGGAACTGGATTCGGATATTGTGATTTTTATGGTACAGACGGCGATACCACAAAACCGATATCTGGTAGAGAAGCTGACAGAACCGTTTAAAGAGGAGCGGACGGCGGTCGTGTATGGAAGGCATATGACAGATGATGAATGCAGTCCGATCGAGTGTTGTGTGAGACAGTTTAACTATCCGCCGAAAGGTATGAAAAAGTCTTTGGAAGATACCGGAAAGCTTGGGATCAGGACATTTTTCAATTCTAATGTATGCGCAGCGTACAGAAGAAGTGCGTATCTGGAGACAGAAGGCTTTGGAAAGAGGATGATCGCCGGAGAGGACATGCTCGCGGCGAGAAGGCTTCTGGAAAAGGGCTGGCAGACGGTTTATGCGCCAGAGGCTGAGATTCTGTATTATCGCAATGACAATCTGCGCGAACTCTGGAAGCGTAACTTTGATATCGGGGTTGCGCATGCGGAGCATCCGGAGATGATTGAAAATACAAAACCTGGAAAAGAAGGAATGCGGCTGGTCCGTGTGACTTCAGCGCTTCTGAAGCAGAATCATATGGAGGAATATTTAGGTGAAGTGGCGGCGCGAAGTGCGGTTCGGTATCTTGCCTATCATTTTGGAAAACATTATGCGCATTTACCGGAACATTTTGTCCGGAAATGCTCGGCAAATAAAGCGTACTGGGAGAAAGAATAATGGGACATTTTTATTTTACAAGACATGGACAGACTGTATGGAATGTGGAAAATAAAATCTGTGGTGCGACAGATATCGAGCTGACAGAGCTTGGACATGAGCAGGCAATGGAGCTTGGAAGAAAGATTAAGGAAGAGGGCGTAAAGATTGACGAGATCCTGTATTCGCCACTTGTCCGGGCGAAGGAGACCGCGCGCCATATTTCGGAGGTGACAGGGATTCCGATGCGTGAGGAGATGCGCCTGAAGGAGCAGAATTTTGGAAAATATGAGTCCACTCCGAGAAATGGGGAGGAGTTCAAAAAGGCAAAACAGAACTTTATCAATCATTTTGAAGGCGGGGAGACAATGCTTCATCTGTGCCAGAGGATTTACAATCTTCTGGATGATATTCGGAAAGAAGCGGATGATAAGGTTTATCTACTGGTTGCACATAATGGAATTTCCAGAGTAATCCAGTCTTATTTTTATGATATGACGAATGAAGAGTTTGCGGCATTTGGAATTAAGAACTGCGAATTGAGGAAGTATGAATTTCCGGAGTAGGAGTAGCGTATGAAATTACTTGTTAAGCAGAGAGTTTTTTCATGGACAGATTCATATGATGTTTATGATGAGAATGAAAATGCGAAGTATTTTGTAAAAGCAGAGTTTTTGTCGCTTGGACACCGGCTGCATGTATATGATATGGCAGGGAACGAACTCGGGTTGATTAAAGAAAAAGTGATGTCATTACTTCCAGTGTTTGAAATTGAAGTGAATGGGCAGACACTTGGACGGATTGAAAAGCGTTTTACATTGTTTCGACCGAAGTATGTATGTTGAGTTTAATGGATGGCATGTAGAAGGAGATTTCATGGGATGGAATTATGATATCTATGAAGCATGCAGTCCTGTGGTACATATTACAAAAGAATTACTCCACTGGGGAGATACTTATGTACTGGATTTTGCAAATCCGGCAGATGAATTGATGGGACTTCTTCTGGTAATTACAATTGATGCGGCAAACTGCATTCAAAAATAATTGATGTAATTTAATGAAATGTAAAAAAAGTCAAAAAAAATATAAAAACACATTGCCAAACCGGTTGGTATGTGATAAGATTCTCTTTGTTGACGCGGAAGTGTCGGAATGGCAGACGAGCTAGATTCAGGTTCTAGTGCTCGCAAGGGCGTGTGGGTTCAAGTCCCATCTTCCGCATAATAAAAGAAGGGCGTGTGAAAAAACGAAAGTTTTTTCATGCGTCCTTTGCTTATGAATACAACAGTAGTTATAGTTCATAAAAAAGTGTATAACTCCCCTT
>ENA-OQDC01001081-OQDC01001081.1-human-gut-metagenome-genome-assembly--contig:-NODE-1081-length-15378-cov-3.130549_pt1 | contig 15378 bp, 12 predicted proteins | sample MGYA00242770_ERZ504601 | MGnify/ENA primary metagenome ERZ504601 (study PRJEB26092, sample SAMD00036305) | human gut metagenome | host: Homo sapiens | study: EMG produced TPA metagenomics assembly of...
ATGAAATACGCGATTGGGATCCTTACGCCAACATTAAGTTGACCGAGCTTTCTAAAGTCATTTGTTTTAGATAGCCCCTTGTATCTCCGCCCGTTTTTCAACTATACTATATCCCAATAAGCGAAACGAAAGGCGTTTCGCACACCCGAAGGGAGATACCTCATGAACCCTATCGATTCCAAGCTCAAGAAGATTCTCGCCATGATTGATGGCGCGACTTCCGAGGGCGAAGCTAGGGCGGCATCCCTTGCCCTCCAGCGCCTCCTTGCCGCGAACAACATGACCATCGACGATATCGACCTCGACGACGATGTCCCCGAGGTCAACGAGTCTGCCGAAGACCTCGGCAAGCGCGTACCGGAGTGGGTCAAGGTCCTCGCTTACGTTATCGCGAAGAACTACCGTTGCCGCTACTACATGCAGACGAGCCATGGCGCATATGACTATTGGAGCGGTCGTCACACCGTGACCGGTAGCCGTTTCGTTTTTGTCGGTGAAAGCCAGGACGCCACGGTCGCAGCCGGTTGTTTCCGCGCCACCAAGCACGCGATTGAGACGTGTTTCAAGAAGTTCTGCGACAAACGTTTCGAGCAGGATGGAACCAAGATTGGGCGCCGCGCGGGTGTAAAGAATAGCTATTGCCTCGGCTTCATCGAGGGCCTCGAGAACTCCTACCGCGAGCAGCTCGAGCAAGACGAGACCATGGCCTTGGCGATTGTGGTGCCCGAGAGCGTCAACCGCTACATGAATGACGAACTGAACTGCAAAAAGATGAAGCCCCGCCCCATTACCGTCTCCTCCGATTCATCAATCGAGGATGCCGGCAGGCAGGACGGTTACGGCTTCGGTCAAGGCGACCGCATCGCATCCTGCGCATAGCGACCGACACCAAATAGGGGAGGGCGATGCCCTCCCCATCCATTTCCTATATATGGCCATAGGATAATTAGCGCCGATTTGAGTGGAGTTGGTTCGCTATCGTACTGATAGAATTAGACAAAATGCATGACTGCAATGAGTCATGCGACCCCGCTACAGGAAGGAACGATTATGTTCGACTTCAAATGTTCAATGCAGGCCCAGCTCGATAACTTGTGGCTCAAGCCCGAAGACCTCGCACGAGGCATCGATGTCCGCGTGTCGAGCGTGCGCAAATGGCTCGACCCTGAACTCGATTGCGTTCCGGTCAAGGACGCCTTTGATTGGGTCTACGACCAAACCGAGAAGCTCGGAAACCTTACAATGCATTGCCTGAATGAAGCGAATGAGTCTGCCGAGAAGTTTGGCCGACATATCCTTCGCTGGTATCGCGACGAGGATCTGCCCGAGACCGAACCGATGGGCCTCTACAATCTAGCGAGTCATCTCGTTGCCGACCAACTTGAGGCTAAGGATATAGAGTGCTCATTTGTCTATGCGTGCCGCGATAATGAATGGATCGAGCAGCATTTGGACGATTTTCCCGACCTCGATCCGAAGGCCGAGTTTTCCGCCTGGGCAGATATCTTGGGAGTGCCGACGTCAGAGATTGCAATGGGGCTGGGCATTACAGGTCGCTCGGTAAAAGACTGGAAGAACCCCAAGCGCGACACGATGCTGCCGGTAGACGAGGCATGGGACTTCCTGGAGGATTACGCTGACACGATTGAGGTCCGAACCGCGGAGCTTCTCAAAAGCAAGCCCAATCCGATGCCGTATCACCCTATGACCCGTCTCGGAACCCTTTCGAAACAGGAACGTATCGATAACCTTGCAGCCCTGGCTGCCTCCAAGCAACTCATGGCCGATGGCAGACCGTTTGATTTCGCATACGTCTAAGACCGTCCTGCGGGCTGAAACAGTTGCAACCCAATGGCTAGACCTAGAGCGAAGCATGCCGCGGCATCGCTTCTATTGGATGATGAATGGAAAGTGACCTATCAATGACCATAAGCGATGGAATGATCAGAGCAGAATGGCGCTCCTTGGAACAAGCCGAAAATGCTAAACGAAAATGCGCGGACTGCCTCTATTGCACTTGCAACGGAAACGTTCGGGACGATTTGCACCGTCCCGAAGATACGAAAGTAGAGTACATATGCCACCGCAGGGACGGTCATGAGTTCGAGACCGCCCATTCGAACCGATGCAATTACTGGAAGAAACGCGACGAAAGCTGATCAGAGCGCTACTTTTTCACATCGGTCCGCGGTTTGTTCTCGTCAATCCCACGCAGGTCGAACTGTTTATTTCCACGTTTAAGCACGAGCTGCCAGCCGCACGCATCGCAGATCTTGACAAACTCATCGATGGTGAATCGCGTATTGTTGTGCAGGCGCGTCGACAGACTGCCCTTCTGCTGCCGGTTTTAATCGATGCATCCTGCAGTGTCATACCGCAATCCTGCACCATATAGCGAATGGCGTCGGACGAACCGATTCGTTCAAGCACTGGATACCTCTTTCAGATATACGATAGTCTATTCCGATTATAGCCATTCTAGCTATTTCTAGACGCGACAATGCGATCGGCCGTTGCCCGACCACTGCCAAAAGCACTGAAAACAGTGCCGAATCGTCCCATATTGCATCGACCACGGCAAGGCGGAGTAGGTGCAGATGAAGCGTACGAAACTGGAAGACCTAGATTTAAAGGCAATTGTGGAGTCCGAACTAGAGAACCGCAACTGCGACGGACTCTATTCTCCATGCAACCGTTGCGAGCGCGGATGCTCCCGCACGGGGCTCTTCTCATGCGGCAAGGCGTGTGCAGATTGCCGCCCCGGTTTACAACACCCCGGCACGAGCGACCTAAAGATCGTCTCACATGATGAATACCGTGAGATTATCGACCGAATCGAAGCCGAACACAAGCGCCACGAGGAGAAGCTCCGAGCCGAGGCAATTGAGAAAAGAAAGGCCGAGCGACTCGAGGCAAAGCAGATTAAAGAGGAGAACGCCCTCAAAAAGAAACAGGCTCGAGCCGAGAAGAAGCAGCGGCAAACTGATAAACGAAAGCAGTTCATTGATAGCATCCATGCAAAACTTGAGAAGCTGGTCGAAGATATTTCAGCCGCGATACGCACGAGTATTCTTTGCAAACTTCTCAGTGGCGTATCGATCGGATCGATTGTCTTCTCGATTGCATCTATCATCTTCTTTGAGGTTATCAAGCATGAATGGATGGCTTCGGCGGCAAAGGCAGAAGCGCTTGCAGCCGTCTATCTATTTCAAAAGCTGTTTATGTTCGAGGCGATCTACGTATTCGTTATCGTAGCGTTTACGATCGGCTTGATTATCGTCCGTGTCGTTCGCGGCGATTGGAAGGTTGATTTCGAGCTTGAAGAACAGTCTAAAAAGGAAGAAAAGGACAATCAGTTCTTCCTTTAGGATTATCTGTACCCTCGCTTCTTATATATTTCCAGCCTCAAGTTATTGGGTCAATTCATTTTGGATTGACCCATTTTCTTTCTTCAAAAGCAGTCTTGATAGCTGATTTAGATGTTCATCGGCTCGTTGCACAAGAGCCTGGCAGGACTATATTCGGCCGATAGTTTTTTAATTTCGCGGCCGAGGTGCGACATTACTGCGACAGAGGTGCGACATTTTTGTTGCCGCCTTTTTCATGCATGAATAGGTTGAGCATCTTCACAGGCTTTCAGACGATGATTTAGATCTACTTTGCTATCTGATTTCAACTCACCGTCCTAAAGAATTTCAATTGCCGATGCACTGCTTTTGCTTCAAAACACCAGCGAACATTTAATTCAGCAGGGCTGAGATTCTTATAGGGCAGATCTAATTTCAATTTTAAATTACAGTCCAGATACCAACCAAATACCAACTTGAGACTAATTGAAAGGCATGCGGAGTGCCTTGAATGGCACTCCGCGGCATCGCTGTTTGTTATTATTCATATTCTTATAATTCCATCGAAATGCCGATGCATTTGAATTGCGCAGCCTATTTGGGATTGTATTCTGCGAATTTTTGCCCGTTTTCTTTTTAGGAATCAAACGGAATCTATCTGCCCACTCGTTAGGGTTGCCATTGCATCCTATTAAATATGGCAGAAGTTAGTGTCTGATTCACACGCAGAAGCGAGAGCGGAAACCTATCAGCTCACCAATGTCCACATGTTTTTACCGCTCATTAGTTTTCTTCAGCAATTACTTCCGTCCTTTACGCACGCTGATTTCAGTTTGCAATTTCTGGGCGCGGGTTCTGTCCTGTGTGCGATTTAAAGCAATTTGCAAACCAAGCGGAGTGCCTTGAATGGCACTCCGCAGTATCACTATTTGTTCTTATTCTTTTTATCCAAAGGCGATTATAGCTTCACAACCGACTTAAATAGCCCATATTGCTGTGCAATAAAACTTCCAGCAGTTTTTGATTTCCTTTATATCGAATAACGTTTTCAGTCTCAGAACTGCAACCAGTTTTTAATTTACGGCGTGCATCAATCGTTACGCAAAGCGCTTTTCTTTTCTATTTCAGCTACCCGCCCTTTAATAATAAGTAGTCAATCTGCGTTTCTAAATTGGAAGAACTGGCTTTCTGTTTGCCAGCAATCATCAAACACGAGCGTTCGCACCATCGTTTTGCGTTGCACGGAACCCATTTACCGACTTTCCAAGTTAATACAAAGGCATTTGCAAATATCGATTTCACTCACGAACAACAACCAAATCAGCGTCAAATCTTATTGCTAGAACCCGTTTAACCTTACAAATAGTTTGTTGTCGAACTATTCCCGCTCTCGTTTAAATCGGAACCCGTATACAACTTACTAATTGCTGCACACACATCAGAACTCGATCACAGGCTACTAAACCGCTCGCCAAATAGGGGATTGAGCCACCTAATCTGAATCTCAGATTACTGTGTTCCCCTGCCAAGCGAATCCTCAGAACACACCTACTTTCATCGCCCGCGACCCCTTTGTTAGCCCTATTCCCCATCTGTTTCATTGTCGGACATTCATTACGAACGTTATGCCCTGTCAGACATTTTAGCTCCCCGTCTATGGGATTGTCAGACATTGCCCAGGCAACCAATAGCAACCTGTCAGACATTTCCCAACATCCTGACCACACGCCACGGAATAGCAGAAATTGCCCTAAGCAGAAGCCGATCACCCCGCGGCGCGGCCGCCTGCCCTGCGGTCAGGCGGCAGGTGCAAAACGGCCTTGCCAATTGTGGATGCCGCTGCGGCAACACCTGAGCCTGCCAAAGAACGTGCCCCAAACTACCCATAAGGCCATTTTGCACGCCAGCTTCGTTCAATGTCAGACATTAGGAATGTCAGACATTGAACCTGCGGCAAAGCCGCAGCTGGGGCCGCTAGCGGCCTGTAATCGCATCGCTCCGCTCGCTCCCGCCAAGCGAAATGTCCGACAGGCTGTCAGACATTTAGATCCGCTTGACGGACGGCCTGCTCGCGAAGCTCACAATCGGCCGTAGTTAAGGAGATACGAAATGTCAGACATTTCGACAGATGAAAATGAATCCCAGACCGCCACACCTAATTTGTCAGACAATAGTCCCGGTGCATCCCAAATGTCTGATATTTTGCAGCCCCAAACGCCGACCTCCATGTCGCCCCAAGCGCAGCCCAGCCAGCCACACGAAATGCCAACGGCCAGCCTGTCCGACATTTTGCCGCCTCCAAACGCCTCACAACCCGCCACCCGCCGCGTCACAGTCCGCCTCCCGACTGCCGACCTGACAGCCCTCGACGCCCGCGCCGATGCCCTCAATGCCAGCCGTAGCGACTACCTACGCACCCTCATCGCGCTACCCGTCACGCTTGACCTGTCCTCCATCCGTCACGCCACGCCGGGCACCGAATCGCTCACTCGTCCGCTCGGTCCAGACCTCACCCTCACGCAGTCCGCCGACCAAACCGATAGTTGGAAATCCAAACCATCACCGACAGCGCCTTGGAATCCATCTCGAATGAGGTTCGCGCCATCGGTGTCAATTACAACCAAGCGGTCCGCGCCCTCAACCGCATCCTCAAGAAGTACGGCAACCACCGCGCCCTCTCCCAAGAGGAGCGCACCGAGATCATCGAACTCTACGAGCGCCTCTCAAAGCAGAACAAGGCAATCTACGAACGACTCAAGGCCCTCGCCGACCAGGTGGAGGCCCTGTCCGAGACCCCGTCCGTCAACCTGACCGCCATCGGTCTCGCTCTATCTGAGGCCCCTATCAATAAAATCGAACCCGAACGCCGTCGCCGAGTCCGCGGCAAAAAACACACCGCGACGCGTCCCGGTCAATTCAAGGACGGCGATGACTCATGACCTATATGAAGCCCCTCTCTGGTCATAGCTCAGTCAAATGGATTCGCTACTATCTGTTCAAGAACGACCGCGCCTAGACAAGGATTTCCTGACCTCACGATCGCGACTGGAAAGGCCGCGACATGGCGAAGTGATGGACCGAACCCGCGAGATTTTCGGAAACACGTGCCGGTCAAAAAGGACACCAAGGTTCGTACTTACGAGCACATGATCATCTCGCTCGACGAAAAGGACAATGGCGTAGAGCTCGATGACTTCCGCGACTTCGTGAACGAGTGGACTTCCAAATGGTTCGACTCGCGCGGCCCTGAAGAGGAGGGCATCGGGCGCTTCGAGGTGGCCATCGCCTATCACGATGACAACACCGCCCGCGAGGCCGAAGGAAAACAGGGCATCCTGCACGCGCACATCGTTATCAACAACACTGAGCTCGAGACCAAGCGCCGCATCTCTGGTCTTCTTACGACTAAGGTTGTCCAGGCGATGCGAGCTGACTTGCAAACCATGTCGCTTGAACGAGGCTGGCACGCCTTCGCCACCGATGGCAAGTCATACACTCAGGCCGAAATGGACGAAAAGGGCTTGAAAGTTTCCCGCGGCAAGAGGCTCGACCGAGCTATGGCGGCGCTCGATAACGTCCTTGCAAACGAGGCGAAGGGTGCCAAAGTTGAAGACTTTGGCGAGGCCATGCAGCAGCAGTTGGATGAGTGTCGTTCGGTCGAAAAATTGATTCCCGAGACATATACGGACAGCCTGACCGCCAGCCGACAGCCAAGTGACGGTAAGCCCGACTCAACCAATTCCGACAAGTTCACCGGTCTTTCGTACACAACCATGAGAACCGATGACGGCCGCGCCATGCGTCTTGTCGTCCCTCGTGGATTCGGAGACTCCGATACCATGGCGGAGCGGCAAATCGGAACTCGTGAAGGCTGGTCTTGGAAGGATGATATCCGAGACCGCGTGGACGTCGCGATGCGCGTTTCCAAAGGCCCTGTCGATTTCGCATCGAAGCTCGCTGAACTTGGCATCAAGGTCAACTACAACCGTAACGGTGACATCGTCTATCACCATCCAAGTGACCCCGAATCCAGAAAAGTCAAAGGCTCAACGTTGGGCAAGCAGTATTCCGCAATATCGATAGAGCAGACGATGGCAGAAAAATACGCTAGCCAACGCCAAAAAGCTCAAGGACTCGTCAGTCGCGAGCGCTGGATGAACGAGGACGAGCGCTTCGCTGCGATAGCCATCGCCAAGGCGGCAACACCATGCACCCGTGAGGGAGCGGAACTCATGGGACGCCTGAAAACAACCATTGAGCAAAATGATGCTGCTCCGCGAGACCGCACAGTTCGCGGTTCTAACGTTGAGTATCCATCTTCCCTTGCCAGCTCGCTCGGCATCGAGTATCCCAAGTCTTCCGCGACCGGTGATGGCCGTCGCAAGAAGATGACCGAGGAGGAGATCCTTGATGCGATGGCGGATGTACGCGACGAGAAGGGCTACGGCGGTCTTGCTGCAAACAATCCGACGAGCACTTCCTCCAATTCCGGCAATTCTCAGCATCAGGAAGATGCGACCGAGATTCAGAAAACCAAACATCACTAAGGAGTAGGCATGATTATTGCTATCGAGTACAAGAACGGACGCATGAAGGAGTTCGACACGAGCGCCTTCACCGCCACCAACGCCATGAGTGCGGGCGACAAGACGGCCCGAAACGTCATGACCGAGCTTGACCTACGGCTCGACCTCGTAAACGAGGTTGGTCTGAGACTTGATTTCTATTGGTATGACGCAACGCCCCAGGGACAGCGGGTCGATATTCCAGGTCTCACGGATTCGAAAGGGGACCCCGTCAGCCTCACCTCTGCATCAAGGCGCTTGGGGACCTCCGTGCTTCTCTGCTCCCGAGAAGGCATCAAACAGATTTCCCGCATCATCGTACAGCGTGCGAACGGGACGGTGGATGCCCTTTGGCGGCAGGGTACGGGCGATTGGCTCATCAACGGGGCGAGGTTCGAGGCTCAGCGCGTGCTTTCCTACACGGACAGCAACGTCACTTCGATGAATTCCCAAGCGGTGTTCGTCTTCAAGTATATGAAGAAGGCTAACCCCTTGATGAGCGAAGAAGAGATTTGCGACCTTATTGGCTACCCGCTCGACGCATACAAGGAAATTCAGCTGGACGAGGCGAAGAACGCCGAGGGAATAGTTGGCGCAGAACTCATCGAATCGGATGACGGAGAGGACTCGGAATATCTTCGATTCCGCCGCCCCCAACCTTCGATTCTCCCGCCAACTCCTCCCTCGGAAAGCATTTCGCCGTGGACGATGATGATGACGGATTCGATGACGATGAGGACTCTCTGTTTGATGTCTGACATTTGCCACGACCGTCGGATTCATGATATTTTGAATGTGTTGGCGTAACCCCAAGCGCCATGAAACAGGAGAGACAAATATACCGCCCGACCGTGCGAGGCACGGCTATCTATTCCAATTTGATTACGCTTGACTGACTCGGTATGACTCGGACCGTCTCTCCGCACGTTCTGACAGGAGATGACAGGTTTGCGGAAGCGTAACGACACCCAGACGGAAAACCAGATGAGCGCTTGGTCGAGGTGGTCTCGATGAAGGCGGCGGTCAAGGTAAGCGAGGCAATCTCTCGGCTTCGCAGGCAGATCGACACGACGGAGCTCGAGGAAGCCGTCGATGATTTTCTCGCGGCTTACGGAGAGCTCCGCAGCCAGTACTACTACGAGGACTCCGAGGCGAAGGCGAACGCAAAGACCGCCTCGACGCTTCTGGAAGCCGTTGACCGCGGATTGATTGAGCTGCCCCAGACCGACGATGGAATCGTGATTGTCCCAGACATGAAGCTGCGCCTCCCCGACGGGGCGAAGCTGTTCGTCAACTCCATCGAAATCGAATCCACCGCGACTGGCCGCGCACCGCTAGTCCACTTCGAGGACGGCTCGTCCGTCCGCTGCCGGCGCGGCTCCGGCGTCCAGATTGTCGAATGCCCCTGGAGGAGGAGCAGAATGACAACTGAAAGTGAAGCCCCGCTCGCTTGGCCGTTCCGCATTCCCGTTCTGCGTGTCTTCCTGCTGCCTTTCGTGCAAGACGGGAAGCGCGACCGCCTGTTCCTCATTCTGCTTGCCTGCGTCATGTCTACCGCAGGCTTCCTCATGCAGGGGAACGGATCGTATGACTCCGATGGCTGGTTCCTGCTTGCAACGGGAAAGCAAATCGTCGAGAACGGCATCCCGTACGCCAACCCCTGGTCACTGGCGTCCTACAGGCCGATTGTCGTCCAGCAGTGGCTCCATGATGTACTGCTTTACGGTTCGTATACCCTGGCAGGATATGCCGGCACGATACTCTATCAGATCCTCCTCGCCGCCGTCGTTGCCCTCGCGCTGGCCTTTGCAATCCAAGGATTCGGCGATAAACGCCTGACTTTGCCCCGCCTGTTGTTCTGCATCGGCCTAGCCCTTTTCGGGGCGGGAATCTACATCTCAGTCCGTCCTACGGCATGGTCGATGGCATGCATGGCACTGACCGTCGGTGTCTGCACTCGTTGGAAGCGTACCGGCGACTGGCGCTATCTCATCGCCCTGCCCGCGATCACCATACTGCACGTAAACATGCAGTCAGCCATGTGGCTCCTAGATGTCTTCCTCGCTGGGTGCTTCCTTTTGCCCCGTGACCTATCCGAATTCAAAACCACCACTCCCGATGAGATGCTGGCCGAGATCTTCCCGCTAACCATCGCCCTGCCTGCGATGCTTCTCGCCGCTTTCGTGAACCCGTACGGCGTCGATGTCGTCCGCTACGTGATCGACTCGATGGGTGCTGCATCTTACGGAAATGTGATATCAGAGATGAAGCCCGCCTTCGAGGCGACGAACGGGTTCTGCGTCGTTTTCTTCGCGGTCGGCTTCATTCCCACAGCACTTGCCGCCGCCATCGGGCGCAAACGGATCGATGCCCCGCTGCTGGTCATCCTCATCGCCGCCTTGGTCGCGACGATGCTCCATTGGCGAAACGTCTGGATCTTCTCGGTTGCATCCGCCCTCGCCTTCGCGAGCCTGCTGACGGGAACCGAAGACCCTTCCGCATCTAAATCGCACCATGCGGCAAAAACTGCTGCCTTGATTGCCCTCCTTGCCGCAATCGGCCCGCTTGTTGCGAACTGCTGTGTCTGTGCCGCGAACGGCGGACAGTCCTGCTGGCAGACCTCCGAACGCTCGGCAAATTCCCTTGTGAAGGAGATTGCCGAAAGCGGCATCTACGACCCCGTCGTATACGCCGAGGATCCCGTCATATACAACTACCTGGAGTGGAAGGGAATGAAAGTCCCCTTCGACCTGCGACCTGAGCTCTGGGACGATAAGGGTGCGGCGGGAGTCGTCTCCCCATACCGTGACTACGTGGACGGCATGCAATCCAAGAAAGCAAGGCTGTCCTACCTCGCTTCCGGCGATTTCGACTATTACATCGTCTCGACTGAATCGGCACCTTGGTACGCAGCCAAATTAAACCTGGAACTCGTTGACTCCACCGACGCCCTGACACTGCTGAAGGATGCGAGGTAGGGAAGTGGAGATCAAAGTCTGGACTTACTCGGAGGGCGATGAATTTCCGAATCGCAGGCCCTCTTTTTTTTCCGCAGGCATTGGAAAGCATTTCTGATTGCTTTCGTGGCGATTGCCCTCGCCGCTGCGGCGTGGTCATCTATTGCGGCAAGGTCTGCGAGCCAGCCGTCTTTCACGCCCGATTCACCCTATGTGTACGATGGTGCCGATGTCCTGGACTCCTCTGTTGTCGACACCCTGACGCAGCTAAACGAGACGCTGGAGAGCCAAGCAGATGGCGCACAGCTCTACGTAGTGACTATCGACAGCCTGCCGCTAGGTCAGACTATCGAGGACTATTCGATTGAGCAGGCGCAGCGTATCGGCGCGGGTGATTCCGAAAAGGACAACGGCGTGCTCTACACATTCGTGAAAAGCACCCGCCAAGATAGGCTGGAGGTCGGATACGGCCTCGAGGACAGGCTGACGGATGCGACCTGCGCAAAGATTCTCGACGGCGCCCACAGCTATTACCGAGACGGCGACATCAAAGCCGGCGTGAAAGACCTCGCGCGGGACGTGGCAAATGTAATTCAACCCGACACCGATATCGATACCTATTTCAGCGATAGCGTGCAAGATGAGAGACAGCCTGATTTAGTCACAAGTGTGCTTGTGTGGGTCTTCTTTATCGGCATCATCGCGCTGGCTGTCGTGTTGCCGGATCCACGCTCCTCGAATTTTGACGGCTCATCCTACCATAGCCATCACTCCCACAGCTCGCCTTCCCGCCGCTCATCCCACCGCTCAGGCGGCGGCCATTTCGGCGGCGGTGGCGCTTCGGGTGGCTGGTAGTCATGCGTCCTGCATTGCAGCTGTAACCGATAGAACAGGAGACACGAAATGGAATTCAAAGACAATCAACCCGGTACACCGAAGCTGAAGCCGTGGATGGCGGCGATATTTGTCATCGTGCTTATTCTCTTTCTGGGAATGGCAATCGGCGGCGGGATGTATAACTCCCTGAATGCCTCAAGGCAGACCGTCGATGCCGACTGGGCGCAAGTCGAGAACGTGATGCAGCGCCGCGCCGACCTTATCCCGAACCTCGTCGCATCCGTTAAGGGCGAAATGCAAAACGAGAAGGAGATCTTCAAGTCGATCGCCGAAAGCCGCAAGCAGTTCGAGACATCCAACACCCAGGCGGAAAAACTCGCCGCAGACGACGAGCTGAACGCGCAGACAACCGTTCTTCTGAACGCCGTCAAGGAGAACTATCCCGAACTTGCCTCCTCCGAGCAGGTGAAGACCCTGATGACGCAACTCGAGGGTTCGGAGAACCGAATCTCGGTCGAGCGCAAGCGCTACATCGATGACGTTGCGGGCTACAACAGGAAGGTGACCTCTTTCCCGATGAACCTCGTCGCCACACCTTTCGGCTTCGACAGCGTTACCCAATACAAAGCCGCACCGTCCGCGGCAAACGTCCCCGTCGTCGATTTCAATTGATATTCGGCCGTAAAACCTTTCCTTGATATAGCCTTCCGCCGTTACGGGAGGCTATACTATTATTGATGTACCGGCAAGCGTTCCCCAAGCGCTTCAAGAAGACAGGAAGTGAATATGGCAGCATTCGAAGACCCCCGCGAGAGCGGATTCGACCCCGAGCTCGTCAAGACAGCCCTGATGTCGCGCGAGCAGTTCACAAGCAAGCCCCGCAAATTGATTCTCGGCATCGACATGGGAATCGCCGACATCGGAATCTGCCTCATGGACGAGCTGAACCGCGAGATTGTCTTTATGGCAACGCACTTATTCGATTGTCCGCGAAATCCGAAAGACCAGACGAGCCTGGCGTCTACGAGGCGCCAGGCGAGGTCGCAGCGCCGAAACATCGCCCGCTGCGCGGCGAGAAAGAAACATATCCGCAAGATCCTCATGGCGCACGGTGTCATCCCCGAGGGTGCGACCGCCGAATGGTTCTCCATCCGCAAGGGCGAACAGGACAACATCCAGTTGCGCGTGAAGGGCTTGACCGAGGTCCTCAGCAACCGCGAACTTGCTCGTGTCCTCTATGCGTTCGCCTCCCGCCGCGGCTACATCGACCACGGCAAGGCGGACAACGACAAGGATGCCGGCAAGGTGAAGAAGGCTCTGAAGGCCAACGCCGCGATTATGGAGGTAAACGGCTACGAGACGTTCGCCCAATACCTCGTGACGCAGCCGAAAATCCACAACCGCCAGAATGACTACTCCCATACCATCGATATCGACATGGTGGTGGACGAGGTCCACGCGATTTTCCGTCATCAGCGCGAGCTGGGAAACGGACTTGCGGCTGAATCTCTGGAGGGGGAGTACCTTGCCGCACTGCGCTGGCTCACGGATACGACCACAAGGGACCGAATCATCTACTCCAAGGTGGGCTACTGTACCTACCTCGGCGAGCCTGTCAAACGAGCCCCGCAGTCATCGATTTCATCCGAGATGGTTCGCGCCTACCAGACGCTCGCGAACGTCAAGATCGAGCATATCGGTTCCAGCGCTACGCAGATCTCGCCTTCGATGCGCAACCAGATCGTTCACGACCTGTTCAAGGTCTCCAAGAACCCGAAGCCGCTGAAATGGTCGCAGCTGCGCAAGAAGCTCGACCTTGCCGATACCGCCACATTCGCCGGCATCCGCCAATCCGACGAGGCGAAAGATGTCTGTGTGAAGATTCCCGCATGGACCGCGCTCTGCTCGACGCTCCATGACCTGAACCCAGCCCTGCTCGACCGCCTGCACAATGATGTTGACCTCGCCGATGAGGTATGCGCCGCCGCAACGTTTGCATCCTCATCCGAATCTTTCGCCACCCGTATCGCCGAGCGCACCGACGGGTTTACGAAAGAGGACATGGATGCGCTTCTCGAGCTGCCCTATGGCTCGAAGCTGTTCACCGGATACGGCTCGACGAGCTTGAAGGCGCTCCGGATGCTCCGTGATGCGTTCGAGGACACGAAGATCGAGCGCCTTTACGATGCCGAGGTCGCAACGGGGCTGTATGACGCACGTGAGGCACTCGCAGCCAAGCGCAACGCGCCCGATAATGGTTTCCTGAAACCCTATTCGAGCTATTCCCCAATCTGCACCAACCCAGTTGTCCTGCGTTCCTGCGCCCAGCTGCGCCGAATCATCAACTCGATTATCAGGCATTATGGTCTACCCGACACGATTCGCGTAGAGGTGGCGAATGACCTTAAACACACGAAGCGAGAGAAGAAGCTCATCACGAGTGGCAATATCTATAACCGCAAGGTAAACGAGAAGGCAAAGGACGATATCGTAGAATTTCTCGGCCTTGCCAATGCAGACCGCGTGAGGGGACGAGACCTTGAGAAGGTACGGCTCTACAACGAGCAGGGCGGCAAGGATCCCTACACGAGTCAGGGGATTGATTTCGGTCGCATGCTGACGGAAAAGGACTATGTCGAGGTCGATCACATCCTTCCTTTCTCCCGTTCCTGCGACAACTCGAAGACTAATAAGGTCCTCGTCTTGACGAAATCGAACCGCGACAAAGCGAATCGAACGCCCTACGAGTGGATGACCTCGGGCGAGCCCACCGCACCCAACTGGGACGAGTTCTGCATCCGCATGGATGTCTGGGCCAGCGGCAAGGAGCCGAAGCACTACTATTCCTCGAAACTCGCGAAACTGAAAGAAGACAACTTCACGAATAACATCGACTCCTTCATCAGCCGAAACCTGAACGACACCCGCTACATGTCCAAGGATGTCGCGAAATGGCTCGCCGACTGCCTTCCGTTCCCAAAGGACGGACGCAGGCACGTATTCTGCGTCTCCGGCGCAGCCACAGGTCTCATGCGTCGAGTTTGGCGTATCGGAATCCTCGACGAGAATGGCAAGAAGGATCGAGAGGATGATCGCCACCATGCTGTCGATGCCGCGGTGATTGCCGCCTGCACGCCCTCGGTCGTCAAGAGCATTGCCCTCATCAGCGAGGAACATGCCACGCACCGCGATGCCAATCGTCTACTGAACCGCTCACTGCCCCTATCCCGAGTTCAAAGATCAAGTCGATGCGTGGATTCCGTGCATCGTGCCGACCTATTCACCGACCCGCACTGCCACGGGAGCGCTGTTCAAGGAGAACGCCTATTCCTACAGGGGAGTCGACGAGAAGGGCAAAGACCTCATCAAGAAGAAAAAGGGCGCATTGGGCCCCTGCACTACCGCATGGAAGGATGGCAAAGGGACTGCCAGAGCCATGACGATGGACAGTACGGCTTGCTTGCCGTTTATAACGAATCGACCTCACGTTGGCTTCTAGACCCCCTTTACTACATCGATGTACAAAGGCGAAAGGCTGAAAAAGCCGTTCATCAGGAAGTTCTCGAAAGACCTCTCAATCGACTACTGGGAGAAGATTCCACTGACTGGAGACGAACAGACACTATTTTTTGAAGCCGGGAGACGTTTTTGGCAACAGGACGGCCTGGTGGG
>ENA-OQDC01001082-OQDC01001082.1-human-gut-metagenome-genome-assembly--contig:-NODE-1082-length-15367-cov-6.612073_pt1 | contig 15367 bp, 12 predicted proteins | sample MGYA00242770_ERZ504601 | MGnify/ENA primary metagenome ERZ504601 (study PRJEB26092, sample SAMD00036305) | human gut metagenome | host: Homo sapiens | study: EMG produced TPA metagenomics assembly of...
CCACCTTTATCGTCGGCATCATCTCCATCGTCGTGACGGTTGCCCTGGCTTCCCGCAACGTGCCGGGCTCGCTGCTCATCGGCATCATCGTCGCCGTTATCGCCGGAATCCCGCTGGGCGTCACCCATGCGCCCGAGGGCCTCATCGCACCGCTCGACTTCTCGACCTTCGGCGCCCCGTTTGCCAGCACTGCCGACGGCAACCTTGCCATCGTGAAGGTCCTGACCGACCCGATGCTGCTCGTCGTGGCCTTCTCGCTGCTCATGAGTGACTTCTTCGACACCATGGGCACCGCGATGGCCGTCGCCAAGCAGGGCGAGTTCCTGACCGAGGACGGCAATGTCGAGGACATCCGTCCCATCCTGGTCGTCGACTCCGTGGCCGCTGCTGCCGGTGGCTTTATGGGCGTCTCCTCCATCACCACTTTCGTCGAGTCCACGTCCGGCGCTGCCGACGGTGGCCGCACGGGTCTCACCTCCGTCACCACCGGCGTGCTGTTCATCCTCGCCGCGTTCTTCTCCCCCATCGTCACCATCGTTTCCAGCGCCGCCACCTGCGGTGCTCTGGTCTACGTCGGCTACCTCATGATGAGCGAGGCCTCCGAGATCGACTGGTCCGACGTGTCGCAAGGTTTCCCGGCGTTCATGATTGTCGCCGGCGTGCCCTTCACTTACTCCATCTCTGCCGGCATTGGCCTGGGCTTTATCGCCTACGTGATCGTCGCGCTCTTTAAGGGCGAGGCCTCCAAGATCAAGCCGCTCATGTGGATCGCAGCCCTTGCCTTCCTCGTCTACTTCTTCGTGGCGTAACAGCATAGTCTGCTAAAGCAAAACAACAAGGCGCGGAGTCGCATCGAGCGGCTCCGCGCTTTTCTTTTAAAGCCAGGCAACGCACGGACGCGCGATGTATTGCTTCCCGAGTTTTGGACATTTTGCCCTCCAAACGGCACTACCGCCGGCTACATCCTGCAGATATGCTGGGCGTAATCGCATAGGTCCTATGAGGATGGGAGTAGCCATGGCCGCCTTGTTCACGACCCCCAAGCGCAATGACAAAACCTCTGGAGCCCATTTTGTCGAGCCCGACGTTCGCCGTCGCATAGGACTCGCGCACAGCAGCTGGCGCCGCGTGACGCGCCGCATCGTCGTGGGTGCCGTGTGCGCGCTCACGGTGAGCTCGCTGCTCATGCCGAACGTCTCGCTCGCGGCGGAGTGGGTGGACGTCGATGGCGTCCGCCACGAAGCGGCCGCGGGGCCCGCGGGAGACGCCGCCGGCACCTGGTCATGGGACGGCGCCGATGATATGAAGCTCAACGGCTACAACGGCGGTGCGATCGAGGCAGCGGGCAAGCTCAACGTGAGCTACGAGGGCAACAACACCGTCACTAACGACGACGGCCGCGGCATCAAGGTTAAGGATGGCGCGAACGAGAACGCCGAGCTTAATATTCAGGGCGACGCGTCCAGCACGCTCAACGTGGCATCTTCTCGTGACGCCATCACTTCCGTCGGCAACATCAACATCGACGGCGCTGGCACTGTCAACGCCACGAGCACCGAGCACGATGCCATCGATGCCGGGGGCGATGTCACCATCAAGGGCTCGGGAAACGTTAACGCCACGGGCGATTCGGATGGCATCAGGGCCGACGGCAACATCACGATCGACAACAGCGGAACCGTCACCGCCAAGGCCACCGAGGATCAGGGTATCGATGCTAACGAGAACCTCATCATAAAGGGCGGCGGCAAGGTAGAGGCAAGCTCTATCAAAGACAATGCGATTTGGGCCGACGGCAACATCGAGATCTCGGATGGCAGCCAGGTCAAGGCAAGTTCCGAGGAAGACGCCGCCATCGACGGTAAAAACAGCCTCACGGTCACGAACGCTTCCCTCAACGCAAGTGGCGTTGGGTATGGCATCTATGTCTACAAGGGCATCACGCTCGATGGCGCGACCGTGACGGCCCGCGCAAGCTCAGATGGCGGGGAAGTCAGCGCACTCTTCACCGATGAGGACGACATCGTCATCAAGAACGGCTCGACTGTGGATGCGCTCGCAGAAGGCAGGTTCTCGGTTGCAATCTCCACCAGTAATTTCTACTCCGGCGAAGCGGGTGGCCATATCTACATCAGCGACTCCGTTGTCAAGGCCATAGCCCGCTATGCCGAGACCGGCGGCGACGGCCCCGACCACTACAGTGCAGGCCAGGATGGCGAAACTAACCCTCAGCCCCGAGGCATGAACATCGGCATCTTTGCTCAGACCAAGGAGGGCATCACGCCCGCAACCATTTCGATTCTCCGCAGCAAGGTCACGGCCGAGGGAGACACGGCGGCAATCTTCGCCCTTGCCATGAGCGCGGATGGTAAGGCGATTGGCACCATCGAAATCGAAGGAGCCACCATCCAGACGCCTGAAGGCGGCAAGGTCATTGACTATCGCAACAAGGAAGAACTCAGCGACGGCATCGTCTACGAGGCGGGTCAAACCATCGGCACGGGCGACGCTGTGATCGACTCCCCCTATAACGAAGCTGTCGCCAAGAGCACGGTCATCGCGCCTCCCGAAGAGACCAAACCCGGGGAAAAGCCCGGCGAGACCAAGCCGGGTTCCAAGTCTAAGAGCGCGAAGACAACCAAGACCGTTGCAGTTGCAGCCACGGGAGCCAAGATCGCCGGCAAACTCGCAGCGACCGGCGACGCCTCGAGCGCAGCCATCGTGGCAGCCGCCCTTGCGGGAACAGCCGCCATCGCCGCGGGCGCCGTGGTGAGCCGCAAGCGCTCATAGACGCCCTTCATACACGAACCGACACTTTTAAAGCCGCCTAGTCCGCGCACCGTTTAGCAACGCCACCGCCGAGCCCCCCTCCGGCGGTGGCGTTTCCTGTTTGCACTCGTATGGTGCACACGCGAGCGGAGTCGCAACAGGCGGCTCCGCGCTTTGTGATTAATGCCCGACAACGCGTAGGTGCGCAGCTTATTCCTCTTCCGGATTTTGGACATTTTGCCCTCCAAACGGCACTACCGCCGGCAACATCCAGCAGATACGCTGAACCTAGCCGTATAGGCCCTTTGAGAACGGGAGCAACCATGGCAGCCTTGTTCACGACCCCCAAACGCAATGACACTACCGCCGGAACCCATGTTGCCGAACCCGACGTTCGCCGTCGCATAGGACTCGCGCACGGCAGCTGGCGCCGCGTGACGCGCCGCATCGTCGTAGGCGCCGTGTGCGCGCTCACGGCGAGCTCGCTGCTCATGCCGAGCGTCTCGCTCGCGGCGGAATGGGTCAAGGTCGGCGAAACCAAATACAACGCCGGCACTGCGGCGGGCGACGAGACCGGCACCTGGTCGTGGGACGGCGCCGACGACTTGAAGCTCAACAACTATAACGGCGGCGAGATCCAGGCCGCAGGCAAGCTCAACGTGAATTACTCGGGAAACAACATCGTCACTGCCGACTGGATCGAAGGCATCAAGGCTTCTCATGGCAAGAATGAGAACGCCGAGCTCAATATCCAAGGCAACGCGGGCAGCACGCTCAGCGTGACATCTACTGAGGACGCTATCCTCTCCACGGGTAATATCAACATCGACGGAGCCGGATCCGTCAACGCCACGAGCGCTGGATTTGATGCCATCGACGCCGAGGGCGATCTCGCTATCAAAGGTTCGGGCAACGTCAACGCCACGGGCGTATCGGATGGCATCAGGGCAAACGGCAATATCACGATTGACGACAGCGGGGCCGTCACCGCCAGGGCTACCAAGGACAAGGGTATCGGAACCGACAAGAACCTCACCATCAAGGGTGGCGGCACAGTCGAGGCAAGCTCAGCCGATGGTGAGGCCATTTGGAGCGGCGGCAACATCAATATCTCGGACGGCAGCCAGGTCAAGGCGAGCTCCGAGAAAGACGCCGCCGTCGAGGCCAAGGGCAGCCTCGCAGCCACAAACGCCTCCCTCAACGCAAACGGTGTTGAATATGGCGTCTATGCCCACAAGGGCATCACACTCGATCATGCAAACGTGACAGTCCGCGCAAGTAAAGGCAGATACGGTGGCGCCATTGCCCTCTTCACCTACCAAGACGATATCGTCGTCAAGAACGGCTCCACCGTGGACGCGTTTGCGGAAAGCGAGGTTTCGGCTGCATTCTCCACCAGAAACGATCGACCCAACGAGGAGGGTGGCCACATCTACATCAGCGACTCCGTTGTCAAGGCCATAGCCCGCTATGTCGAGAACGGCGACGGCCCCATCCCCTACAGCGAAAACCAAGATGGTGAGACGAGCCCCGAGCCCCAAGGCGAGAACATCGGCATCATCGCCCAGACCAGCGAGGGCGTCACACCCGCAGTCATCTCGATCATCCGCAGCAAGGTAACGGCCGAAGGAGATACAGCGGCAATCTTTGCCCGTGCCATGAGCGCTGACGGCAAGACAATCGGCACCATCAAGATTGAGAACGCCGCCATCCAGACGCCCGAAGGCGGCAAGGTCATTGACTATCGCAAGCTCCGTGACGGCATCTACGAGGCAGGCCAAGCCATCGGCACGGGCGACGCTGTGATCGACTCCCCCTATAACGAAGCTGTCGCCAAGAGCATGGTCATCGCACCTCCCGAGGTAGCCAAGCCGGAAGACCCCAAGCCCGACGAGACCAAGCCCGCAGAAAGCAAGCCCGCGGAGTCCAAGCAGAACCCCAAGCCTGAGGGCTCAAAGCCGACCAAGGCCGTTGCGGCTTCAACCACGAAAGCCAAGACTACCGGCGTGCTCGCGGCAACCGGCGACACCTCGGGTGCGGCCATCGCGGCAGCCGCCCTTGCGGGAACAGCCGCCATCGCCGCAGGCGCCGTGGTGAGCCGCAAGCGCTCATAGACACCTTTGATGCACGGGACGGCACCCATGAAAGCGCCTAGCCCGAGCACCGTTTAACGACGCCATCGCCGAGCTCCCCTCCGGCGGTGGCGTTTTCCATATGCGTCCGCAGGGGATGCACGAGATTGTCTTTGGTCTAGCCCAACCGGCATACGCTGGCGTGCGACAATTGGGGCTGCCGATATCACAACACTGAGAGAAGCCCGTCATGGAAGCGCATCAAAAGCAGATAACCGTTTATTCGAATCATACGGAAAGCGCGCCTGTCATCTACCTTCCTGTGGTCGTGGGCGACGGCAGCGAGGTTTATAAGTGTTGCCGAGAGCTCGACTGTCCGCCATTCGCCCTCGTCACCATTGGCGGGCTCGATTGGAATCGCGAGCTGAGCCCCTGGGCATGCGACGGAACCGTACGCGATGCCGAGCCTTTCGGCGGCCAAGCTGCCGATTTTCTTGATGAGCTGCTGAATCAGATAATCCCCCAGGTCGAGTCGTCGCTTCCTCAGCCGCCCACCTGGCGCGGCATTGCCGGTTACTCGCTCGCGGGCCTCTTCGCACTCTGGTCCCTCTGGCAAACCGACGCCTTTGACCGCGCCGCGAGCGCATCGGGGTCGCTATGGTTTCCCGACTTTGTCGACCGTGCCAGCACGGCCCCTTTTGCCGGCAGCCCGCAAGCCGTCTACCTGTCACTCGGCAAAAAGGAAACCAAGACGCCCAACCGCATGATGCGGCATGTACTCGACGACACACGCGCGATGGAAGCGTTGCTCGTCGAGCGCGGCATTCCAACAACGCTGGAGCTCAACCCCGGCAATCACTTTGCCCAAACCGACTTACGCATGGCCCGCGGCATCCACTGGATACTGACACATTAAAAATGGTGCCCACACGCATATACGCATGGGCACCATATCTTGTTTTAGCTGAACGCAGCTGCTACTCAGCAGCCTCCTCAAGCTCGGAGACATCAAACTCAAAGTCGTTACCCGGCAGGATGGCGTTGAGCACAATGCCCACCAGTGAGCCCACGGCAATGCCGGACAGCGAAATGGTCACGCCGCCCAGCTCCAACACGATGGCGCCGGCGGTGCTGTACGCGATGCCGAGCGAAAGCACGAGCACCAGCGCGGCAACCAGCACGTTGCGGTTGTTCTGGAAATCGACCTGGTTCTCGATGAGGTTGCGGACGCCCACAGCGCTGATCATGCCGTAGAGCACGAGCGACACACCGCCGATCACACACGCCGGCATGGCCGCAATGACAGCCGCGAACTTGGGGCAGAACGAAAGCACGATGGCGCAACACGCGGCAATTCGAATTACGCGCGGGTCGAACACGCGCGTCAGGGCGAGCACGCCGGTGTTCTCACCATACGTAGTGTTGGCCGGAGCGCCAAAGAGCGAAGCCAGAATCGTGGCAAGGCCGTCGCCGAGCAGCGTGCGATGCAGACCGGGATCGGCAATGTAGTTGCGCTCGCAAGTCGAACCGATAGCAGAGATATCGCCGATATGCTCGATCATGGTCGCGAAGGCCAGCGGCATGATGGTGATGATGGCCGTCGTGGCAAGACCGCTATCGAACTGCGGCCCAAAGAGTGCAAACACGGTGTTGTCCCACACGATGGGCAGACCGACCCACGGAGCGGCGGCAACGCCCGAGAAATCAACCTCGCCGAGCGCAGCCGCAACGGCATAGCTCACCACAACGCCCAGCAAAATCGGCACGATCTTGACCATGCCACGGCCCCAGATGTTGCAGATGACGATAACGGCAACGCCAATGACAGCCACAAGCCAGTTGGTCTGGCAGTTAGCAATAGCGGAACTTGCCAGGATCAAGCCGATGGAAATGACGATGGGGCCAGTCACCACCGGCGGAAAGAAACGCATGACGCGCTTGGCGCCAAACGCGCGGAAGAGCGCCGCCAGCACCGGATAGAGCAGGCCGGCGCAAGCTACGCCCAAGCAAGCGTAGGGCAAAAGCTCCGTCTCGCCGTTGGGGGGCGATGGCCGCGTAGCCGGCGATAAAGGCAAACGACGAGCCCAGAAAGGCCGGCACCTTGCCGCGCGACAGGAAGTGGAACAGCAGCGTGCCCAAGCCGGCAAACAAAAGCGTTGCCGATACCGAGAGGCCGGTGAGCACGGGCACCAGCACGGTGGCGCCAAACATGGCAAACAGGTGCTGTAGGCCGAGCAGGAACATGCGCGGGCGGCCGAGCGACGATGCGTCGTAGATGGCATCGCTGAGGGCGGGCGTCGAGGACTGGGACATGGATGTCCTTTCGAATGGAAGGGCGATCAGGCATATCGGATAACCTGCCCGAACGATACGATCCGAACCATTGTACGCGATACACTATGCCTCGCACGCGCCGCCACCTGCAAACACTAGCGCTATTTCCAAACGCGCCCGGCAATGCGCTTGACCAGCGCGATCTTTGCCCATTGCTCATCCTCGGTCAGCTTGTTGCCAATCTCGCAGCTGGCAAAGCCGCACTGAGGCGACAGATACAGGTTCTCGAGCGGCACGTACTTTGCGGCTTCACGGATGCGCTCGACGATAACATCCTCGTTCTCGAGCTCTGCCGCCTTGGTGGTTACCAAGCCCAGCACGACCTTCTTGCCCGGGGCAACGTACTTGAGCGGCTCAAAACCGCCGGCGCGCGGCGTATCGAACTCCAGGTAAAATGCATCGACATCCTCGTTTGCGAACAGGTACGGCGCGATGGGGTCATAGCCGCCCTCGAAGGCATAGGTGGAGTGGTAGTTGCCGCGGCACACATGCGTGTTGATGACCAGATCGTCGGGCTTGTCCGCGATGGCGGCATTGTTGAGCGCCACGCCCAGCTCGCTTACCTTTTGCAGGTCGACCGGGCTCATGCCGGTTTTGGCGACAAAATCGGTATCGCAGTAGATGCCCCAGGTGCAGTCGTCAAACTGGATATTGCGGCAGCCTGCTGCGTACAGGTCGGCGATCACCGTGCGATAAGCGACTGCGATGGCGTCGGCAAGTTCCTCATCGGTCTTATAGACAGCGCGCAGGCTCTCCTGCTGGCCGTCGCAGCGGTCGAGCGTGACCTCAGAGAACGTCTGGATAGGCGCCGGGATGGTCTGGCGTGCAACATGGCCCTCGCCCTCAAGTGCCTTGACAAATTTGAAGTGCTCGACGAAGGGGTGGTTCTCGCCGCTAATGGGACCGGTAACCACGGCGGTGTCGGCGGTAGTCTCCTCGTCGTGGAACATATAGCCCGTACGCGAGGTACGGCGCTCAATGCCGTTGAGCCCCCACATAAAGTCGAGGTGCCAATAACTGCGGCGGAACTCGCCATCGGTGATGACCTGCAGGCCGGCGGCCTTTTGCTTTGCCACCAAATCGCGAATGGCATCGTCCTCGACGGCCTTAAGCCCCTCGGCATCAAGCGTGCCTGCCGCATAGGCAGCGCGGGCGTCCTTTACGGCCTGCGGACGAAGAAAGCTGCCGACGATATCGGCGCGAAACGGCGCGTTCGGTTGAATCGAAGTGCTCATGGATATCTCCCTTTGCATTGGTTGCTTTACTGGGACAGAGTATGAGCGCTCATATGGCCATCGTAAAATATATGTTTATAACAGTTTGATATAGATGTTTCCTATATCAGCTAGGACTGCCATAAAGAGATTTGACCCGTGCAGAACGCAGCAGTCTAGATGTGCTGACGAATCGCTTCGATATAGGCCTGCCCGTAGCGCGTAAGTGTCGTGTTCTTGCGCGTGATGATGCCGATCTCCATGTACTCGTCTACATCGAGCGGAATGGAGATAATGCCGGGGCCGTTAAGTTCATGGCTGATCACGCCCGAACAAACCGTGTAGCCGTTAAGGCCCATAGCTAGGTTGAACAACGTCGCACGGTCGCGCACGCGGATATTCTTGCGACGCTCAAAGGTCGAGGTCAGCTCCTCGGAATAGTAAAACGAGTTATAGCTGCCCTGCTCATAGGACAGGAACGGGTAGTCCTCGAGATCTTCGAGCGTCACGCTGGCGTGGTCCGCCAGTGGATGGTCGGCGCATACAAAGACATGCGGCGTGGCGCAGAAGAGCCCCTCGAATACGAGTTCGTTGGCGGCGAGCATGCGCTCGATGACCTCGCGGTTATGCTCGGATAAGTACAGGATGCCCAGTTCGCTTTTCATATGCGCGACATCCTCGATAATCTCGTGAGTCTGCTCCTCGCGCAGGGTGAAGTCGTAACGCGCGGCATCGAACTCGCGGATCACGTCGACAAACGCGTTGACGGCAAAGGAATAATGCTGGCAGCTCACACTAAAGTGCGGCACCTGCTCGGATGCGCCCTTGTACTTGCCCTCGAGCAGGTCGGCCTGGTCGAGTACCTGGCGCGCATAGCCCAAGAAGGTCTCGCCCTCCTCGGACACAATGACACCCTTGTTGGTGCGCTCAAAGATATGCACACCCATCTCGTTTTCGAGATCGCGGATCGATGCGGTAATCGAAGGCTGCGACACAAAGAGCCGGCGCGAGGCCTCGGTAATGCTGCCGCATTCGGCAACTTTGACGACATATCTGAGCTGCTGAAGCTTCATAGCTTTCTCCCTAGACGTTCGTGACGTCGAAACCTGTCACATCCATCTGACGCATAAACGGCGGCATTTCCCCCGTCGCAGCGCAGGCGGCAATCTGATGCAGAGCCCCGGCGACCGCATCGTCTGCCGCAGCGCCGATATGCCAGCGCGCGGCAGCCGTGACAGCCTCGTTGGCATTGGCGACTGCAACGGAGTTGGGAACGGCATCGATCATGGGCAGATCGTTATCGGAATCGCCAAATACGGCCACCTCATCGGGCGTCAGGTCCAAAGCGCGCGCCAACTCCAGCGCAGCGCAACCCTTGTCCCAACCTGCTGGAAGGATGTCAAACAGGCGCACTCGGTTGTTGGGAAACACAAGCGAGAGTTCCGGCACCTCAACGGCAACGCGCTCGCGTAGCTCCGCGAGCTCCTCACGCGAACGGGCACTCCAGATATTCGCCTTGAACACCGGCACTTCATCAACGACAGGACGGCATGGGGCCTCTTCGCCTTTGAGCCATGCGTTGCCGCCCGACTCCATGGCGCGACGAACGCGCTCAGGATCGCTCGTCACGCAGTGGGCATCGTTATTCCAAAAGTCATCACCCAGGCTATAGACCTTCAGATAGGTATCGTCGGTCTCTTGCTCCAGATAGTCGGCCAAACGCATCAGAGCATCGTTGTCGATTGCGTGCGAGGCGACTACTTCGCCGCCGACAAACATCACCTGGCCGTTACAGAACGCGCCAGTCGAAAAACACTCGGAACGGTTTTTGAACATCCAGCCCATCGCGGACGGCTGGCGACCCGAAACCGGGCCAAAGTGCAGACCCGCCGCCTGCATGGCATGAATGCCCTCAATGGCGTAGTCGCTGGCGCCGTCATGCCCAGCTGGAATCAGCGTATCGTCCATATCGGTCAGCACAAGTTTGATCATGAGGTCCCCATTCGTATCGGTCCTACCTATTGTAACGACCTGCCAAAATAAACCTGTCCCTTTTTGGCAGGTGCGCTAGTATAGGGAACAACAGATTCGATGCGGGAGTGCCGGCGGTGCAAACCACAAGGCTGAGAGGGCATAGGGCCCAATCCTTTGAACCTGTCAGTTAATGCTGGCGTAGGGAGCATGCCGCCTTTACAGGGGCGCTGTCTATGCACAGCGCCCCTTTTCTATGCCAAGGAGGCATGTGCAGTGATTGATTCGGAACAGCTTAAGCAACATATGGTCAAGGCCGTAGAGGAGATTCGAGCCACCAATCCGATGGCCGGCTCCATCACCAACACGGTGACGATCGACTTTGTCGCCAACGCGCAGCTCGCCGTGGGCGGTTCGGCCGCCATGGTCTATCTGCCCGACGAGGGCGAGGCGCTCGTTGCCGGCGGCGGCGCCATCTATCTCAACATGGGCACGCTCTTCCCCATCTACGAGCAGACGATTCCCCGCGCGGCCAAGGCGGCACACGACGCCGGCAAGCCCTGGGTGCTCGATCCGGTGGGTCTGGGCATCGGTAGCCTGCGCACCCAGCTGGTAAACGAGCTCAAGCAGTACAAGCCCGCCATCGTACGCGGCAACGCCTCCGAGATCATCGCACTCTCCGGCCTGTGGGGTCTTGAGGGCGAGTCGGCCGATCTGAGCCGCGTGCGCGGTGTCGATACCACCGACACGGTCGACGCCGCCCGCGATGCCGCCGTGGCGCTCGCTCGCTACACCGGCGGCGCCGTTGTGGTCTCGGGCGAAGTCGACCTGATTACCGACGGCACGACCGTGGCCAAATCCCACGGCGGCAGCCCGCTCATGTCCAAGATCACCGGCTGCGGTTGCTCGCAGGGCGGCGTGCTGGCCGTGTACGCCTGTGCTACCGATCCGTTTACGGCAGCAGTCTGCGGCACCGCCGTCTACAACGTTGCCGGCACGCGTGCCGCCGCCGTCGCCGATGCCCCGGCAAGCTTTAAGGTCGCCTTTATCGACGAGCTCTACCGCGCAACCGCCCAGGATATTGCCGACAACCGACTCGAGCTCGAGGAGGCATAAGCGATGTCCGAACCCGCAACCAATGCCGGCATGAACACGCTCGTCGCCGTGGCCATCGCCCCATGCGGCACCGGCGACGAGCTGTCCGCCGAGGTCGCCGAGGTCGTGCGCGTCATTCGCGAGAGCGGCCTCCCCAACCGCACCACCTCGATGTTCACCGAGATCGAGGGCGACTGGGACGAGGTCATGCAGGTCGTGCGCGACGCGACCTTTGTGTTGGCGAGCAAGGGCATCCGCACCGAAGTCGTGCTCAAAGCCGATATTCGACCCGGATTTACCGACACCATGACCGGCAAACTCAAGCGCATGGAAGCACAGATCAAAAAGCAGGAGGAAGCACAATGAGCATCCGCGACAACCTTGATATCTCGGCCTATCTGGTACTCGGCCCCGAAAACACCCTCGGACGCCCCGTGGGCGATGTGGTGGCCCAGGCACTCGACGCCGGCTTTACCTGCATCCAGGTGCGCTCCAAGGTGGCAAGCGCCCGCGAGATCATTGCGCTGACCGACGACGCCGCGCAGGCAATCGCACAGGCCGGCAAGACCGGTCAGGTCGCCCTGTTAATCGATGACCGTCTGGACTGTGTGCTTGCCGCGCGCGAGCAGGGCATTGCCGTCGATGGCGTGCACGTAGGCCAGAGCGACATTCCCGTCGAGGTCTGCCGCAAGCTGCTGGGCCCCGACGCCATCGTGGGCCTTTCGGCCCGTTGCGAGGAGATGCTCGAATACGTCAAGACCGCCGACATGAGCCTGGTCGACTACCTGGGCATCGGCCCGCTCCACGAGACCGAGACCAAGCGCGACTGCGGACGCGCGGCCGACGGCTCTATCATCACCAAGAGCTTTGAGGACCTGGCCGCACTCCACGCGGCAAGCCCCGTGCCCATCGTGGTGGGCGGCGGCGTCAAGACGGCCGACCTGCCACAGCTCAAGGCCACCGGCGTCGATGGCTTCTTTGTGGTGAGCGCCGTCTGCAGCGCCGACGACCCCCACGCCGCCGCCAAGGAACTTGTCGACACCTGGCAGCAGGCATAGACATAAGCCGAGCAGCTGCTCCGCGACTACAAATCTTCAGCTACGGAAAGCGCATCCCAGTTTGGACGTCCATTCTGGGATGCGCTTTCCGCCGTGGCCCCTACCCTGCCAGGTAGGCCTCCAGCGCGGGCAACGTCGCCTCCGCATCGCGGCGACCAATCTGGTAGATGCGCTCGAGTTCATCGGGCTCGCGGCACAACGACGGCACTTTCACCGATTCACTCGGCCGCACCACAAAGATCTCACCAGCGGCCTCACGACGTGCAAGGTCGTCAAGCGTGGCGTTATACACCTCATGTCGAACTCTAAGCGCTGCAACAAACTTTGGATAGCGACAGAACGCGCGTCGCAGCATGGGCATCAGGCTATTGGCCTGTTTTACAAAACCCGCCGGCTGCGTCAGCACCACCACATTGCGGTCGTAACCCTGTGCAAACAGCCAGGCGCTGGGAATAGAATCCGCAACGCCGCCATCCAAATACCGATGCCCATCAATGGCAACAGGCCTGGTCGCCACGGGAATCGCCGACGAAGCACGAATCCATTCAATATCACGCTCGTCACCGTAGGCAGGTCATGGTAGACAGCCTCGCCTGTCTCGATATCGGTGCATGCGCACGTAAACCTCATGGGATTGGCGCGGTAGGCATCCAAGTCGATGGGGTCGAGCTCGATAGGCACCTCGTGATACGCAAACTCGGCATTAAACATGTCACCGGTGCGCAGCCAGCTGGCCACGCTCGCATAGCGTTTATCGTCGCAATAGGCCTTGTTGTAGCGGATGGCACGGCCGATCTGGCGCGACTTAAAGTTGTATCCAAACGCGGCGCCTGCCGAGACACCCACCATATGATCGCAGGTCAGGCCATGTTCCATCCAAACGTCGAGCACGCCCGCCGTATACATGCCCCGGTAGCCACCGCCCTCGAGCGCCAGACCCACCGTGTGCGCCGTCTTTGGCAGTGCCATGCAACCATCTCCGTCCTCATGCTTTTGAACGGAACAAGTATACCCGTCAACATATACCGTCTCGGTCACATTTGCCGATGCAAACTAAACACTACCACTCGGCGATTATCATTAACGACTGAGCTGTTTAAACAAAAACGCCCCTATAATGATGTTCGTATCATTAGGCAACAGAACCAAACAGTAGACAACAATCTAGCCCATCGATGAAACAAGGCGGGGACGAAAGTTCACGCGTCCATAGACCGCAGAAGGTCACATTGACAAGAAAAACATCCGACGCAAGCCATCTCGACCCCAGAAAGCCACCCACATATGGACACAGCCAACACCTATACAAAGACGCTCGAAAAGATCGTTCAAGACCTGTTCGAGCGCCCGGAAGACCTGGTAAGAACAGCCTTTACCGACCAACTTACCGGCCTTGGCAAACCGCGGCGGCTTTACCCGCTCGTTGGAAGAGCTCTGGGAGCAGGGCACGCCGGTCACCATGGCGTTTATCGATATCGATAACCTCAAGCACTGCAACGACGCCTTCGGTCACGACGAGGGTAACCGCTACATTATGCAGGTGAGCCTGTACCTTAAGCTCTATATCAAAGTTGACGAGGCGGTGTTTCGCCTGGGTGGCGACGAGTTCGCAATCTTGTCCACCGTCGCGACCGAAGACGACCTTGCTGAGCGCCTTGAGCATTGCCACTCGGTGCTGCTCAAAAACAACGACGCCGAGATGCCTCACTCGTTTAGCTATGGCGTATCGCATGCCGACCCAAAACTGGGCGAAACGTCCGATCGTATGACGCTCGATGCCGACCATCGCATGTACGACTACAAGCTGCGCCATGCCGTACACCTGGATCGTCGCAATATCAAACAAGTTCATGCAGACGATTTTGAAGTCAGCGACCGTGTCTTCGACGCCTTCTCGATGCTTGACGAGGGACGATATTTCTTTATCGAGAACTTGGACAAGCATCGCACCCTTTGGTCACAAGGTGCCTTGCGCGATCTCGGTCTTCCTTCGGAGCATATAGACAACTGCAGCGATTACTGAAAAACGCGCGTCCATCCCGATGACCTTGAGGCTTTTACCGACGACATCGACCAAGTCTATAACGGCACTAAACACCGTCGAGTTATGCAGTACCGCATACGCAATGCCGCCGGCGACTACGTCCTCTGCCGTGCTCGAGGGTTTCGTATCGACGGCGACGGAAATGTCCCCTCGCTCTATGTCGGCGAGATCGTCAACCACGCACTTGCCGAAACCGTCGACGCCGCCACAGGCCTCGGAACGCAGCGTATGCTGGTCAACGCCATCGATGCCTGCCGCCGCGACCGTTGCGAGACGGGGCTTATAGCGGTACGCGTTCGTGGCACGACAAAGCTCAACGAACTCTACGGGGCCGAGGCTGTCGACAACATGCTTGCCGAATACGCGGGCCGCATGCTGTCGATCACCCGAGGCAGAAGCAGGGTTTACCGTTCACGAAGCGTCCAGTTCGTCGTGCTTAGCAACGATTTGGACCACGAGGCATTCGAGCAACTAACCCGCCATCTTAAAGAGGCCGTTTTCGCTCCTGTGCAAATCGCAGGCGACACCATTACTCCCGTCTGTCTTGTCGTCCCGGCCTTTTACGAGTACTTAACCCATCAGGCGACCGCCGTTTTAGGCGAACTCGACCGTCGCCTTCGCACGGCCGGCGGGCTTGTTCCCAACGACAGCCCATTACAGTCTGAAATAGGCCATCGATAAATTTCGATGGCGAGCATTCGGCGCATTGCCTACGATACGGGCAAGCCCCGAGGGGCCGCCGATCGGGCGCCTCCGGATGGCCGTCTGCCCCTGCCCCGTAGAGGGCCCGGTGGGTGTTGCCACCGGGGG
>ENA-OQDC01001085-OQDC01001085.1-human-gut-metagenome-genome-assembly--contig:-NODE-1085-length-15352-cov-6.595599_pt1 | contig 15352 bp, 12 predicted proteins | sample MGYA00242770_ERZ504601 | MGnify/ENA primary metagenome ERZ504601 (study PRJEB26092, sample SAMD00036305) | human gut metagenome | host: Homo sapiens | study: EMG produced TPA metagenomics assembly of...
GCAGACTGTCTACTGTCTTTTTTGTTTTACACGGCAGTTTCCCTTTAGCAGTAACCGCGGATAAGAGGACTTGAACAGCAACGACGACGACCGCAGCCAGCGGCTGAAACAGGGAGGAGTTGTTGGGCCGCGTTCTGATTTTTCAAAGCCCTGCCAAGGGGTTGTAGAAAAATCAGCAAACGCAACCCGTAAGGCCCTGACCGCCAGATTCCGCCGCGGTTCCCAACCTGTAGGAATGTCTACCGGGAGGCTGCCGCTAAAATAGAAAATCCGAACCTTTCTCGATAGGAGAAGTGTTCGGATTTTTTATATTCTTCGGAAAAATTGAACGATTATCCAATCTTATGCGTAAGCCTTCCTCTCCCGGAATTCCTGTGGCGTCATATGATAAAGCTCAGTGGAACTTCCGGTAGAAAAACCAAGATTGTCATAGCCGACCTTTTGTGCGATTTCGTAGATGGGGAAATCTGTATTCGTCAGATAAAAGCAGGCCTGGCACATTTTTTGCAGGATGACCAGTTCTTTGAAGGTGCGCCCGGTTTCCCTTTTGATGAAAGCACTGAGATAATTGGGGTGGAAACCAAAATGGTCGGCGGTGCTCTGCAAGGTGACGGTTAGATAGTTTGCTTCCAGATAATCCAGAATATCCACGATCTTCCACTGGCTTTTGGCCTTTGGCGAAAAGCTCTGACTGCGGTACTGTCGAAGAATTTTGCAGAACAGCACGATCATATAGGCATCGATCATTTTGTCGCCGCAAATTTGCGGGTCATAGGATTCGCAGAGAATGCTTTGAATGACCGCATGGATCGGCGTCTCCTCCCGGTTGTGGAACAATAGATATTGGTCGTGAGCCGCCTCTGAAGAAAGGGCGTTGATCAAAAAACCGTTGATGATACCGTTGTTGCCCAGACGCTGCAAAAAGCCCTGTGTCAGATATTCCTTTTTCATCTCAATCGTAATGACGATATCGTTTTTGCCCAGAGGCTGGATGCTGTGGGGGACATGAGTATCCAGCATACAGATATCGCCTTGCGCCATCTGTATGCTCTGACCGTTGATTATCTGGGTGCAGTGTCCGGAATACACATACAAAAATTCAATCACCGAGTGGATATGCTCTGGAATGACGGTAAAACGGGATTCCTTATTGACACAAACCGAACGATTTTTCAAAAGGCTTCCGAAATTGAACTGGTACATCTCCCGCCCGTTATAGACCACTTTGGGGATATTGCGATAGCGGGGCGAAAGCTGCGGTGGCTGTTCGCGGAGATGCCGCTGCTCCGATTCGGTGTACTGAAATAGAAATATTTCCAGCTGTTGATTGGTCATGGTATCACCTCAAAGCAAGCATATCATATTAAGTTTGGTAAGTTAAGTCCTTTTTTGTGGAAATTGAAAACTTTGTCGAAATCCGGTATGATAAGGATGCCGGCAAGAGAAAGAACGAATGCAGGCTGCACGCATTGGGAACATCCAAGCGACAGCAGCCAGAATAAAACTGCGGTGCCCCGCACAAGGAGGACTTTTTCATGGGTACAACGTCAAAATCCGAATACACCCAGCTCTGCACGGAAATTCTGGAAGCTGTGGGCGGAAGCAAGAATGTAAAGAACGTATTTCACTGCATCACCCGGCTTCGCATCGTTCCGGTCAACCGCGATGCGGTAGATATGGAAAAATTGAGTAAAGTCAGCGGCATTCTGAAGGTCGTAGAATCCAGCGGCCAGATCCAGTGCGTCATCGGCACTACCGTGCCGGAAGTGTACGAAGAGTTTCTTGCAATGTCCGGTGTGGCTGCCGGCGGTTCTGTGGAGGCAGAGCCTGCCACGGATGATGTGCCGGAGAAAAAGCCCAACATCATCACCCGGGGTCTGAATACACTGGCATCCTGTGTGACGCCCGGTCTGTATGCCATTGTGGCAGGCGGTATGATCAAAGGCATCGTCTCTCTGCTCACTGCGATCGGTCTGGTATCGTCCAAGTCGGATATCATCACCGTGCTCAATGCTGTGGGCGATGCACCCTTCTACTTTATGCCGTTCATCATCGGCTACGCAGCAGCAAAGCGGTTCAAGGTCAAGGAGATCTTCGGCATCATGACTGCCGGTATCCTGATGTACTCCACCTTCCTCTCGCCGAAAGAAGGCATTATCGGTTATGCCTTTGGCCCTATCAATATCCCCGCCTATAACTACAAGGGTTCTATCTTCCCGGTTATTCTGTCGGTGTGGATCTTCTCCATCATTTTCCATCTCATCGACAAGCATATGCCCAAAAATCTACGCATCGTCTTTTCCGGTGCGCTGTCTTTCCTGATCTCTGCACCGCTGTTTCTGGGTTTTGCCGCTCCTCTGGGCAACTGGATCGCCAAGGGCATGACCAGTGGTTTTGCATGGCTGTTCACCCACGCTGGTCCGTTTGCAGGTGCGCTGTTCTGCGGCATCATTCCGCTTACCATTATCTTTGGCATCAAGGGCTGGTCTGCTGTAGAGCTGCAGAATCTGGAAGTTCTGGGTCATGACTATATGCTGCCCAACTTCTTCTACTCCAATCTGGCTGTTTCCGGTGCTGTTCTGGCATGGGCACTCAAGCAGAAGCCCAGTGAGCAGCGTTCTGCCGCTATTTCTACCGGCTTGGTCTGCATCCTTGGCATTACCGAGCCTGCCCTGTACGGTATTGCACTGCCGGAAAAGAAGCCTCTGTATGCTGCCATGGCAGGCGGTGCCATTGCCGGTGCCAGCGCCATGCTGATGGGTGTTGTGACCTATGCGTTCTCCATGCCCGGCATCACCAGCATCGCCACCTATGTGGATGGCGGCAACAACTTCTTTAAGCTGCTGATCGTTATGGCAATCGCATGGATATCCGGCTTTGTGATCTCCTTTGTGATGAACAAGAAGGAACAGTAAGAAAGGAGCGTATCATGATGAAAACAGGTTTTCCGAAAGGCTTTCTATGGGGCGGTGCTATGGCATCCTCTCAGGCAGAAGGTGCGTTTTTGCAAGATGGCAAAGGGCTGGATACGCAGGATCTGCGGTATTTCGACCCCAATTGGACGAAGGAAGAGCGCACCCAAAAATCCAACCGCCGCATGAACGACGAAAAGTTCAAGGCCGCTCTTGCAGACCTTGAGGATCTGGAGCATTATCCGTTCCGTCATGGTATCGATTTTTATAACCGCTGGCAGGAAGATCTGGAGCTGTTTGCGGAACTGGGCATCAAGGTGTTGCGCACTTCCATCTGCTGGGCACGCATCTTCCCCAATGGCGATGATGCACAGCCCAACGAGGCAGGGCTGAAGTTTTACATGGATCTGTTCGATGCCTGCCATGCCCATGGCATCAAAGTATTCGCTACCATTCTGCACTACAATATCCCGCTGCATCTGGTAACAGAGTACGGCGGCTGGAAGAGCCGCAAGACGGTGGAGTGCTATATGCGCTACACCCGCACCCTGTTCGAGCGTCTGGGTGACCGGGTGGATTACTGGTTGCCCTTCAATGAGTTCAATGCCGGCAAGTTCAACCCCTACAACGGTGTATGCCTGATCGAAGATCAGGAAGAGGACTATCAGAACGCAATCTTCCAGTGCCTGCACCATCAGTTCATTGCCAATGCACTGACCATTCAGCAGGGGCACGAGATCCTGCCCGGCAGCAAGATCGGCGGCATGATCGCCCGATTCACCACCTACCCTGCCACCTGTAAACCGGATGATGTGATGCAGATGATCCTGGACGACCAGTATTCCAACTGGTTCTATCTGGATGTAATGACCCGCGGCAAGTACCCTGCCTATATGGAACGGTATTTTGAACAGCAGGGCATCCACATCGACTGGCAGCCCGGGGATGCTGAGATCCTGAAAAACAACAGCATCGATTTCGTAGCATTTTCCTACTACTTCTCGCAGGTGTCTACGACGGAGCAGGGCTGGGAAAAGACCAGCGGCAACCTGATCATGGCCAACAAGAATCCGTATCTGGAAACCAGCGAGTGGGGCTGGCAGAAGGATCCGGTGGGGTTGCGTGTCACCCTGAATCAGGTGTACGACCGCTACCAGCTGCCCGTATTTATTGCCGAGAATGGTCTGGGCGCTGTGGATAAGGTAGAGGCCGATGGCTCCATCCATGATCCCTACCGCATCGACTACATCAAAGCCCATGTGGAGCAGATGAAGGAAGCTGTCAAGGACGGTGTGGAGTTGATTGGCTATACCATGTGGGGCTTTATCGATCTGGTCTCCTGCGGCAGCATGGAAATGTCCAAGCGGTATGGCGTGATCTATGTGGATCAGGATGATGCCGGTCACGGCACACTGGCTCGCAGGAGAAAAGACAGTTTTTACTGGTATCAGAAGTGTATCGCCACCAATGGTGAAGACTTAGAAGGCTAAATGAAGGCCGGAACCGCAGGCAGGAAACTGTCTGCGGTTTTCGGCGTGTTCAGGGAGGGAAAGTTTTTATGAACGAACAGACAAAAGCGCAGGTGGAAGCTTATGCAGAAGAATGCCGCGCCGAACAGCTGGAACTGCTGCGCACACTGGGAAAGATGCCTGCGCCGACCCGAAAGGAGGATTTTCGGGCAGCATTCTGCCGGGATTGGCTCCGGGCACAAGGGGCAGAAAATGTCCGCATCGACAGCGCTAAAAATGTAATCTGCAAACTGGGGCCGGACACTGAGGAACTGGTCGTTTTTGCCGCCCACACGGATATTGTGTTCCCAGATGTAGAAAAATCTTCCCTTGCGGGAAGAGGGCGGCAAGCTATTTGCGCCGGGCATCGGCGATGATACTGCCAACCTCGTCAACTTGCTGATGGCTGCAAAATATCTGATCCAGAAACAAACCGCGCTGGAATATGGTGTGCTGGTGGTGGCGAATGCCTGCGAAGAAGGTCTGGGCAATCTGGACGGTACCAAGGCGTTGTTTGCCAAGTACGGCACCCGTATTCAGGGGTTCTATTCTTTTGATATCTATATGCCGCTTTGCTGCAGCAGTGCCGTGGGTTCTTATCGGTATAAGATCACCTGTAAAACGCCCGGTGGTCATTCCTATGCAAATTTTGGCGACCCCAGTGCCATTCAACTGCTGTGTGGACTCGTGAATGAACTGTACCAGATCCAACCGCCGGTACGCTCCCGCACCACCTATAATGTGGGACGCATCGAGGGCGGCACAACGGTCAACTCCATTGCACAGCAGGCATCCATGCTGTACGAGTTCCGTTCCACCGCACAGGATTGTCTGGAAGAGATGGAAGAAAATTCCGTCGTGCTGTAGCGCACTGGAATGGCAGAGGTGGCGATTTTGAGGTGGAGCTGCTGGGCATCCGTCCCGGCAACGGCCCTGTTGACCAGAAAAAACTCGGTCAATTCACGGCAAAAAGTAAAGAGATCGTTCGCGCCTTCACAGGCCGTGAGCCTGACGAAACGCCCAACTCTACGGACAGCAACATCCCGCTGTCGCTGGGTATCCCGGCCAATACCATTGGTACGATAGATGGCGGATCGGCGCATACCCGGCAGGAGTGGGTGGACATTGCCAGCTTGCCCACAGGACTGAAAATCGTTCTTGGGCTGATGCTGGAGTATCAGAAAAATGATTGCTTTTGAAATAAGCATGGGGTGTTACTGGCGGCAGTAGGGGCTGTTGCAAATAGCTCCACAAAAAAAATGAAGTAGAACTTCCCCGAAAGGGGTTACCTATCTCATTTTTTGTTGTAAGCTGAGGTTGTGAAAAAACAGATACAACAGAAACAGTATTCCCGACAAAATAAACTGCCAAACAAAAAGCCCCCGCATTATGATGCCAAGCAGGATCGTAATGCGGAGGCCGCTGTTCTTTCAGAACAGCACAGAGGAGAAATTATGAAAATGCAGTAAAGGTTATCCCATGGTCACCTGCACCTCTACCACAGCGCCTTCTGGTGCCAGCGGCAGCAGGCTGCCCTCAATGGGCTTGCCATCCACAGCGACGCTCTTCACACCGTACTGGACTGCAGCGGCATTATCCACTGCAATGTGATAGGTTGCGCCCCGGTAGCGGCGGGTAACGGCGAAGCCGCCCAGCGTGTGTGGGATACAGGGGTCTACCTTCAGGCCGTCCAGCGTGGGCTGAATGCCAAGGATATACTGGCTCACATTGAAGAAGGTCCATGCGGCAGTGCCGGTCAGCCAGCTGTTCTTTGCTTCGCCAAAGGTGGGGGCATCCTTACCGGCCACCATCTGGCTGTAAACATAGGGTTCGGTGCGGTGGATCTCGGAAATATCCTCGATGTAGGCTGGGCATGTCTTGCGGTACACCTCAAAGGCCCGGTCGCCATGCCCCAGAACGGCTTCGGCACAGCTGATCCACGGATTGTTGTGGCAGAAGATACCGGCGTTCTCCTTGTATCCCGGAGGATAGCTGGAAATTTCGCCCAGATTGAGCTGATAACTGGTGTATGCAGGTTGGTGCAGAACCACACCGTACTTGGTATCCAGCCGTTCCTCTACGCTCTTCAATGCCTGCGCGGCCTGACCGGTCTCCTTGCCAATGCCAGCCATGACGCACATGCCCTGCGGCTCAATGAAGATCTGGCCCTCGGTGCACTCCTTGCTGCCAACAGGCTTGCCAAAAGCATCGTAGGCGCGGCGGAACCATGCGCCGTCCCAGCCAGAGGTCAAGGCCGCCTGTTCCACGCCGTCCACGGCCTTGCGGGCCGCAGCGGCTTCATCGGCAAGGTTCAGGTGGTCGCACAGTTCGGCGTACTCGTGGCCGTACTTGACGAACATGCCCGCAATGAACACGCTTTCGGCCACAGGGCCTTCGCTGGGACCGGTGATCTGGAAGCTCTCGCCCGGGTGCTCCGAGAAACAGTTCAGGTTCAGGCAGTCGTTCCAGTCGGCGCGGCCAATGAGCGGCAGGCCGTGGGGGCCAAGATGGGTGACGGTAAAGTTGAAGCTGCGGCGCAGATGCTCCATCAGGCTCTGTGCCTTGCTGGCATCATTATCAAAGGGCACCTGCTCGTCCAGAATAGACCAGTCGCCGGTCTCGCGCAGATAGGCGGCAGTGCCGGCAATGAGCCACAGCGGGTCATCGTTGAAGCCGGTGCCGATATCGCGGTTGCCTTTCTTGGTCAGGGGCTGGTACTGGTGGTAGGCGCTGCCATCCTCAAACTGGGTGGCGGCGATATCCAGAATGCGCTCCCGTGCGCGGGACGGAATGATATGTACAAAGCCCAGCAGATCCTGACAGCTGTCGCGGAAGCCCATGCCGCGGCCGGTCCCGCTTTCAAAGTAGCTGGCCGAGCGGCTCATATTGAAGGTGACCATACACTGATACTGGTGCCAGATGTTCACCATACGGTCCAGCTTTTCCTCGCCGGATTCCAGATGGTAGGTGGAGAGCAGAGCTTCCCAGTGGTCGGCCAGCGCCTTGCGGGCCGCGTCCACCTGTGCATCGGTGGCATAGCGTGCGATCATGGCATGGGCACGCTCCTTGTTGATGACACCGGGAGCCGTGAACTTTTCTTCCTGTGGGTTCTCGATGTAGCCCAGACCGAAGAGGATCTTCTTTTCCTCACCCGGTGCAAGGGTGACATGGATGTGCAGCGCGCCCACCGGTGCCCAGCCGTGGGCAATGCTGCCGGAGCAGTGCCCGGCGCGGACGGCCTGCGGGTCTGCAGGGCCGCCATACACACCGCAGAAGGCATCGCGGGTGGTATCAAAGCTGGTAACGGGCGTATTGCTCCAGAATACCGCATAGTGATTGCGACGCTCACGGTATTCCGTCTTATGGTAGATGATGGCCGGCTCCACCTCCACCTCGCCGGTGGAGAAGTTGCGCTGGAAGTTGGAGCTGTCGTCAATGGCATCCCACAGGCAGAACTCCACATAGCTGAACACATCCAGCTCTTTTATGGCATCCGTCTTATTTTTCAAAGTCAGGCGGTCCAGCTCACAGGCATCGCCGGTGGGCACGAACAGCTCCTGCGCAGCGGAAACACCGTTCTTCTCACCCTCCAGAATGGTATAGCCCAGACCATGGCGGCAGGCGTAGCTGTCCAGCTCTGTCTTGGTGGGCTGCCAGCCGGGGTTCCAGACGGTATCGCCATCCTTGATGTAAATGTGGTGGCCGTCCATATCCAGCGGGGAGCTGTTATAGCGGTAGCGGGTCAGGCGGCGCATCCGCGCATCGCGGTAAAAGCTGTAGCCGCCCGCCGTATTTGAGACAAGACTGAAGAAGTCCTCGCTGCCAAGGTAGTTGATCCAGGGCAGAGGCGTGCGCGGGGTGGTGATGACATATTCTTTGCGTGCGTCATCAAAATGGCCGAATTTCATAAATGCTTCCTCCTTATCAGCTGCCGGTAGCCCCGGCGGCATCGCTTTTGCGAAAACGATTAAGGCGGACGATCAAAGCATTCTCTTTGCTTCTAGCATAGCCCAAGCAGGCCAAAAAAGCAAGAGGATTTTCTAAAAAAATTCTGAAAGTATCTTTCATAAATACGTATGTTTTCATGATTTTCAGAAAATTTATTTCAAGCACGCTTTTTGTGCTTCCTGTAAGCGAAAACGCTGAAACACAATTTATAGGTAATATTATATGCGGCGAAAATCATAACGAAACTGCAACGAAAATCTTTTGATTTTAACCGAAATGTAACGAAATCCATCCAAGGTGCACAATTTCGGTTCTTCAGAAACGAACAAAACGCCAAAATTGAGCCAAAAGCAATGAAAGTTATTCTTTTGAGCTTGATTTTTCGTACAAAATACGCTATCATGAAATTGCGAAAACGATTAAGGACTTGATGGAGAACATCCCCCGTAAAACGTTCTTCGGAAGGAGGCAAACGAGCGATGCCGTCCCTGAAAGATCTGGCAAAGGAATGCGGCGTATCGGTGGCAACGGTCAGCAAGGCGCTGAACAACCAGCCGGATATCTCGCCTGCCACACGAGAACGGGTGCGGGCCGCAGCGCACCGTATGGGCTACCTGCCAAACGCCGCCGCCCGTTCCTTGAAAACAAACCGTACTTACAATCTGGGCGTTCTGTTCGTGGATGAACGGCAGAGCGGTCTGACCCACGAATACTTTTCCGCCGTGCTGGACAGCTTCAAGGTGGAAGCCGAGAAACACGGCTACGACATCACCTTTATCAACCACAATATCAGCGGCAAAAGCATGAGCTACCTTGAGCACTGCCGCTATCGCAATGTGGACGGCGTGGTGATCGCCTGCGTGAACTTCTACGAGCCGCAGGTGGTGGAGCTGGTGAACAGCGAGGTGCCGGTGGTCACGATCGATCATGTGTTCAACAACCGCATGGCGATCCTCTCGGATAACGTTTTCGGCCTGAAGGCACTGGTGCGGCAGGCATGGGCCTGCGGCCACCGCCGCATCGCCTTTATCCACGGCGAAAAGACCGCCGTTACCGAGAACCGCGTTGCAGGTTTCTATCAAGCCTGCGAAGAGCTTGGCCTGAAGATCCCGGAAGCTTATGTGCGGGAGGGCATCTACCATGATGCTGACCGCTGTGCCGTCGAGACCAAAGCGCTGCTGGAGCTTCCGCAGCCGCCCACCTGCATCATCTTCCCGGACGATTTCTCCGCGCTGGGCGGCTACAACGCCATCAACGAAGCGGGCCTTTCGATCCCGGAGGATGTTTCGGTGATGGGCTACGACGGCATCTATCTCTCGCGGGTGGTCAAGCCTCAGCTGGTGACTTACCAGCAGAACACCACCGCGCTGGGGCGCACCGCCGCCGACAAGCTCATTGAGCTGATCGAGCACCCGCGTGTGACCCTGCCCGAACAGATCCGTGTTTCCGGCAAATTGCTGGACGGCGGGTCGGTCAGCATTCTTTAATATGTCTCCAAAGGCTCTTGCTACGGAACCTTTTATGAAGAAAGTTTTTGCAAATAATGGAAAACCATGAAGGAGGTTTACCCTTATGAAAAAGATCTCTCGCCGTAATTTCCTGCTCGCTTCCGGTGCCGTGACCATTGGTGCAGCTCTGGCTGCCTGTGGTGGTTCTTCTTCCACCAGCACCGCTTCTTCTGCTCCGGCTTCCTCTGCTGCTTCCGCTGCTCCCGCAGCACAGGGCAAGGTGCTGAACATCTGGTGCTGGAACGATGAGTTCCAGAGCCGCTTCAACGACTACTATCCGGAAGTTTCCGAGATCGCAGCCGACAAGTCCACCACCACCCTGAAGGATGGCACCGTTGTGAAGTGGACCATCAATGCCAACGAGAACAACAACTATCAGAACAAGCTGGACGAAGCCCTGCTGAGTCAGGACAGCGCTGCTGATGACGACAAGATCGACATCTTCCTGATCGAGGCTGACTATGCTCTGAAGTATGTGGATTCCGATTACGTTCTGGATGTCAAGGCAGACATCGGCCTGACCGATGACGATCTGGCTGGCCAGTACCAGTACACCAAGGACATCGTTAGTGTGGACGGCAGCCAGCGCGGCACCACCTGGCAGGCAACTCCCGGTCTGTTTGCATACCGCCGCAGCATCGCCAAGGATGTTCTGGGCACCGATGATCCCGCCGAAGTGCAGACCTACCTGTCCGACTGGGATAAGTTCAATGATGTAGCTGCACAGGCAGCTGCCAAGGGCTACAAGATGCTGTCCGGCTTTGATGATGCATACCGCACCTTCTCCAACAACGTAGCAGCTCCGTGGGTCACCGGCACTACCGTTACCGTTGATGAGAACATTATGAAGTGGGTCGATCAGACCAAGGAGTACACCGATAAGGGCTATAACAACAAGTCCAGCCTGTGGGACAGCCAGTGGGCAGCCGATCAGGGTCCCACCGGTAAGGTGTTCGGCTTTTTCTACTCCACTTGGGGCATCAACTTCACCCTGCTGGGCAACTCTCTGGAGACTCCTGTCGCTGAGGGCGGCAAGGAAGAAGTTGGCAACGGTATCTACGGCGATTACGCTGTGTGCGAAGGCCCTCAGCCCTACTACTGGGGCGGCACCTGGATCTGCGGCGCAGCCGGCAGCGACAACATCGAGACCATTAAGGATGTTATGCAGAAGCTGACCTGCGATGAAGCCATCATGAAGCAGATCACCATGGATACGCAGGACTACACCAACAACGAGAAGGCTATGAACGAGATCGCAAACAGCGATTACAGCTCCGCTTTCCTGGGCGGCCAGAACCACATCGCTCTGTTTGCAGAGGCTGCAGCCAAGATCGATATGTCCAACGCCGGTCCGTACGATCAGGGCCTGAATGAGAGCCTCCAGAATGCGTTCAAGGATTACTTCACCGGCAATGTGGACGAAGATACCGCAAAGGCAAACTTCGAGACCGCTATCAAGGAGAAGTATCCTGAGCTGACCGACGTGGTGTGGCCCGCATAATAGCAGCCGACCCTAAAACGGAAAAGTGAATACGCAGGGGCGGGCCGGACGCTGTTCCCGCCCGCCCTTGTTCTTTCCGCAAATTTATCAGGAGGCGATCCTATGGGAGAAAAGAAAAAGGAAAGGGTCGATCAGCTACGCGAAATGGGGCTACATCTTCATTGCGCCGTTCTTCATCATCTTCGCGGTATTCCAGCTGATCCCTCTGGCATCCACCATTTACTACAGCTTTTTTGAATATTACCGCAGCGGCCTGAAGATCATTGGCCCGAACTTTGTGGGCCTGAAAAACTACATTACCCTGTTCGCAACCGATCTGCCCAAGTACTTTGGCAACACGCTGATCCTGTGGATCATCGGCTTTATCCCGCAGATCGCCATTTCCCTGTTGCTGGCAGCATGGTTCACCGATCTGCGCCTGAAGTTGAAGGGCCAGACCTTCTTCAAAACGGTCATCTACATGCCCAACCTGATCATGGCCTCCGCCTTTGCAATGTTGTTCTTCGCGCTGTTCTCGGACAACGGCCCGGTGAATGCCGTGCTGCTGAGCATGGGCTGGATCAAAGAACCCATCAGCTTTTTGAACACCGTGTGGGGCAACCGCGGGCTGATCGGCCTGATGAACTTCCTGATGTGGTTCGGCAACACCACCATCATGCTGATGGCTGCGATCATGGGCGTGGATCCCACCCTGTACGAAGCGGCTGAACTGGACGGCTGCACCCCGAACCAGATGTTCTGGAAGATCACCATTCCGCTGATCCGTCCCATCCTTGTTTACGTCATGATCACCTCCATGATCGGCGGCCTGCAGATGTTCGATGTGCCGCAGATTTTGACCAACGGCAAGGGCGGCCCGGACCGCACCTCCACCACCATGATCATGTACCTGAACAACCACCTGTTCAGCAAGAACTACGGCATGGCCGGTGCAGTCTCGGTGGTGCTGTTCCTCGTGTGTGCAGTGCTGTGCGTTGTGGTCTACTTCTCCCTTACCAAGGAGGATGACGGCCTGACCCGCGCCCAGCGCAAAGAACTGAACGCCGCCAAAAAGGCAGCAAAAGGAGGGAAATGATTATGGCACACACTCCTAGAAATCAATCGGAAAAAGCAACACTGGCTGCACGCCGCGCATGGTGTTATCTGGTGCTGGTGCTCATCAGCTTTTTGTGCCTGTTCTTCTTCTATGTGCTGGTGATCAACTCCACCCGCACCCACTTCGAGATCCAGAAAGGCTTCTCGATGCTGCCGGGCAAATCGCTCATCACCAACTTCCAGAACGTGCTGGCCGATGCTAACATCCCTGTCATCACCGGCATCCGCAACAGCCTGATCGTCTCCGCCTGCTCGGCGGCGTTCAGCGTGTATTTCTCGGCCTTGACGGCCTACGGCATCTACGCCTATAACTTCAAATTCAAAAAGGCCGCGTTCGCCATTATCCTGCTGATCATGACCATGCCCACGCAGGTGTCCGCTCTGGGCTTTTTGCAGCTCATCACCAAGATGGGCCTGAAGAACAGCTTTATCCCGCTGATCCTGCCCAGCATTGCAGCGCCCACCGTGTTCTTCTTCATGAAGCAGTATCTAGACGCTTCCCTTCCCATGGAGATCGTAGAGGCTGCCCGCATCGACGGTGCAGGCGAGTTCTACACCTTCAACAAAATCGTGCTGCCCATTATGAAGCCCGCTCTGGCAGTGCAGGCCATTTTCTCCTTCGTGGCCAGCTGGAACAACTACTTCATTCCCGCTCTGGTGCTGGACAGCGCCGACAAAAAGACCCTGCCCATCCTGATTGCACAGCTGCGCAGTGCAGACTTCCTCAAGTTTGATATGGGCAAGGTTTACATGATGGTGGCTATCGCCATTCTGCCCGTCATCATCGTGTACCTGCTGCTTTCCAAGTTCATCGTCCGCGGTGTTGCTTTGGGCGGCGTGAAAGGCTGACGGCATTTTGCCGCAAACAACAAAAGGGTCCCGGAGAAAATTCCGGGACCCTTTTGCTGTTTGTTATTTTCAGGCCTTTGCCAGCTCGTCGCCCAGCAGATAGCCCTCGGTCAGGGTGCGGCCAATGGCCACGCCCACGATGTACTCAGGGTAATTGTGGGCAAAGAAGCCGCCGCTGCAGTCACCTGCAGAGTACAGGCCCTCAATGGGGTTGCCCTCAGTATCCAGCACCTGCATCTTGGTGTTGATGCGCAGACCGTCCAGCGTGCACAGCACAGTAGCGCCCTGACGGCAGCCGTAATACGGCGGGTTCTCCAGCGGCAGCATACGGTAGCTCTCCTTGCCGAAGTCCTCGTCCTCGCCCTTGGCGCACAGCTCGTTGTAGCGCTCCACAGTAGCTACAAAGGCATCGGCGGGCATGTTCAGCTTTTCGGCCAACTCTTCCAGCGTGTCGGCCTTCTGGATCAGACCGCCCTGCTCCATGCCGGCCAGCAGGCCCTGCTCAGCTTCCCAGCTGAAGATCTGCAGCTTGCCGCCACTCTGGCTCGGCTCAATGCGGGCGCAGCCGATCTGCTGGAACTGCTTGACATGCTCCATCCAGTTGCTGTCGTAGATGGTGTTGTACAGATGGCCCGGCTCCATAAAGGCTGCGTGCAGGATAAAGTCGTAGGGCACGCTCTCGTTGCTGAAGCGCTCACCGTTCAGGTTCACCTTCAGCCAAGGCTCACTGCCCAGATGCATGTAGCCGGACTTCTCCCAGTTGCCGTCCACAGTCTCGTTCGGGGCAATGATGCCGCGGTCGAACAGCATCACAGTGGGGTCGGGGTCCTTATCAGCACCCACCCACATAGCAGCACGGATGCCGTCGCCGGTGTCCAGTGCAGATGCATCCGAACCAACGATGCTCTGGTAAGCATCCGGGTTCAAGGTGGCCAGCATCTGCTTGTCGGCTGCGTAGCCGCCGCAGCACAGGGCCACGCCCTTGGCTGCCTTGATGCGGATATAGTGGCCGTCGCCCGCCTTGGCGATCACGCCGGTCACCTTGCCGCCGTCCTGCTCCAGCTTGACCATGGCGACCTCGTACACGATCTCGCCGCCATTGTCGGTGACGCACTGCTGCAGGCTGGCAAAGCCGTATTCTGCAGTGGCAGAGCTGTAATCGTGCTCCGGGATATCATCTTGGAAGTTGTGCATGGTGGCGGCACATAGTAGGTATCGTGGCCGCCCTTACCCACGTCCCACTCCATGTGGAACTTCACGTCCGGGTTGTACTGCTTGACCACCTCCTGGTACCAGTCCATGGCCTCGCCGCTGTGGTTCACCCACAGACGGATCAGGCGTTCGTCGCAGCGGTGGCTGGCGTAGCGGCACAGCTCTGCCACCAGCTTGTTCTTGTCCACTTCCACGCCGGCTTCCTTGGCAGCAGTGGTGCCCACAGCGCCGATCCAGTGGCGCTCGTTCATGCTGCTCATGCCCTTTTCGATCACCAGCACCTTTGCGCCCTGAGAAGCAGCGCGGGCAGCGGTCATCAGGCCGGCATTGCCTGCGCCCACCACCAGAACATCGGTCTCGATGGTCTCGGTGATGTCGCTTTCGGCCACTTCCGGAGCGGTGCCCAGCCAGTCGGTATTGCCGCCCACGGTCACATCGTCGGTCACGGCCACGTCGCCGCCCTCCACGATGGCACCGCCGCTGGCCTGACTGATGCAGTCGGCCACAGCCTGCTTGACAGCCTTGCTGGTCTTGGTGGCACCGGTCACGCCGTCAATGGCGCTGCTCTGTGCGCTGAGCACCTGGTCTGCCAGCTTTTCGGCGGCAGCAGCGCCCACGTTCTCAGTCTCGCCGGAGGAATCCACCACCACGTTGGTAATGCTGGTCTCGTCAAAGGTGACGGTAACGGTCACATCGCTGCCGTAACCCTCGGCGGAAGCGGTGTAGGTGCCGGGAGTGTACACAGCACCGGAAGTGCTGGCGGCAGAAGAAGATGCGGTCTCCTTGCTGCTGCAGCCGGTCATCACGCCCAGTGCGCCC
>ENA-OQDC01001087-OQDC01001087.1-human-gut-metagenome-genome-assembly--contig:-NODE-1087-length-15334-cov-4.057210_pt1 | contig 15334 bp, 19 predicted proteins | sample MGYA00242770_ERZ504601 | MGnify/ENA primary metagenome ERZ504601 (study PRJEB26092, sample SAMD00036305) | human gut metagenome | host: Homo sapiens | study: EMG produced TPA metagenomics assembly of...
CTCTAAAAATGCCTCTATTTTCTTTCAATACAAATTATTTCCAAATTCTCATTAAAATAATGGAAAATTTCTATAATATTATACCATAAAAAGCTTTATATTTCAGTTGATTTAAAACGCTTTCACTTAATAATTCCTTATTATTTCGTGACATTCATCACTTAAAATGGTAGAATAAGCATTGTATGGGGTAACCCAATAAAAAAATTAAGGAGATGTTTAGACCATGACTGCAACTAACTACACCAAAAAAGTCATCCTTGTTGGTGACGGTGCCGTAGGTTCATCTTACGCTTTCGCACTTGTAAACCAAGGTATCGCTCAAGAACTAGGTATCATCGAAATTCCACAATTATTTGAAAAAGCCGTTGGTGATGCGCTTGACCTTAGCCACGCACTTCCTTTCACTTCACCTAAAAAAATCTATGCAGCTAAATATGAAGACTGTGCGGATGCTGACCTTGTAGTTATCACTGCTGGTGCTCCTCAAAAACCAGGTGAGACTCGTCTTGATCTTGTTGGTAAAAACCTTGCAATCAACAAATCAATCGTTACTCAAGTTGTTGAATCAGGATTCAACGGTATTTTCCTTGTAGCTGCCAACCCAGTAGACGTATTGACTTACTCTACATGGAAGTTCTCAGGATTCCCTAAAGAACGCGTTATCGGTTCAGGTACTTCACTTGACTCAGCTCGTTTCCGTCAAGCACTTGCTGAAAAACTTAATGTCGATGCTCGTTCAGTTCACGCTTACATCATGGGTGAACACGGCGACTCAGAGTTTGCGGTTTGGTCACACGCTAACATCGCCGGTGTAAACCTTGAAGAGTTCCTTAAAGACGAAGAAAACGTTCAAGAAGCTGAATTAGTTGAATTGTTCGAAGGTGTTCGTGATGCAGCTTACACAATTATCAACAAAAAAGGTGCTACATACTACGGTATCGCAGTAGCCCTTGCTCGTATCACTAAAGCTATCCTTGACGATGAAAATGCAGTACTTCCATTGTCTGTATTCCAAGAAGGTCAATATGGTGTAAACAACATCTTTATCGGTCAACCTGCTATTGTAGGTGCACACGGTATCGTACGTCCAGTAAACATCCCATTGAACGATGCTGAACAACAAAAGATGAAGGCTTCTGCCGATGAATTGCAAGCTATCATTGATGAAGCATGGAAAAACCCTGAATTCCAAGAAGCTTCAAAAAACTAATCTTACTTTAGTTAAATAAGAGCCTCCAGTTGGAGGTTTTTTAGTATTTTAAAAAGAAAAACAGCTAATTCATATGAATTAGCTGTTTAATATTATTCAGCGGAGATAGCTGCTTTAGCAATATAGCTAAGTGGTTGGTTAAAGTGTGGCAAGAAGAACAAATCAAGCAATTGTAGACGGTCAATTGTTACTCCTTCTTGAATTGCCAATGAGAACATGTGGATTCCCATTGAAATATCCATGAGTGAAACCATTTGAGCACCCAAAACTTTACGAGTATCTTTATCATAAACAATCTTGATAGTTACATCTTCATTTTCATCCTTCATGAAGGGAAGTTTTTGAAGATCCGTTGATTCTACTACTGCTGGATTGAAACCAAAGCGTTTTGCCTTCTCTTCAGTCAAACCAGTAGAAACCATGTTCAAACCATAGATAGAGATACCATTTGATCCTTGAACACCGTTTGATTCAACATCACCACCACCGGCATTGTGTCCAGCGACAATACCTGAACGAATAGCATTTGAAGCTAAGGCAATGTAGTTGACATCGTCAAGAGCATTGTCATAAACCGTAGCACAATCACCAACAGCGTAAACATCCTTAACTGATGTTTCTTGTTTCTTATTAACAAGGTAAGCACCATTTCGGAATGTTTCCAATTTACCAGCTCCAAGGGCTGTATTAGGACGGAAACCAACAGCAAGAACAACCATATCTACATCGTACGCATTTTTATCTGTTACGATGCGTTCTACCTTAGTTTCACCTTCTACTGCTTTAACAGTTTCGCCAAAGGCCAATTGGATACCGTGGTCTTCCAAATTTTTAGCCATACGGTCTGTAAAATCGCGGTCATAGTATCCTGCCAAACATGTGTCAACAACATCAATAAGGATAACTTCTTTACCATGACGTTGGAAGGCTTCAGCCAATTCAACACCAATGTAACCTGCACCTACGACTGCTACACGTTTGATGTCTTGTGATTTATCGTTCAACTTATCAATAACTTCTTGAGCGTTTTGGAAAAGTTTAACGAATTGAAGGTTTTCAAGAGTCGCTTCGAAAGTACGGCTACCTTCTTTAATCTCAGCACCATCGATTGGAGGTAAGATTGGTTGTGAACCAGTAGCTAAAATTCAATTTGTCATATGATTCAACATGTTCTTTACCATCAACAAGAGCTGTAACAGTTTTACCGTCAAAGTCAATAGACTCAACTGGTGAGTTTATATAAACTTTTGCACCCTTGCTTTCAAGGCCTTCTTTGTTGGCATAGAAAAGGCCATCAGGACCTGAGATTTGATTACCAATCCAAAGAGCCATACCACAACCCAAGAATGAAATGTTAGAGTTTTGATCGAAAACAACTACTTCATTTTGGTCTCCGTAATTATCAAGAATAGTATTAATACTATAAGTACCAGCATGGTTAGCACCGACAACTACGATTTTTGACATAAATTTATCCAACTTTCTTTTAATAATAGATTACTATACAATTTTACCACAATTAGAAAACGGTTACACGTTTTATGCTCAAACTTTGTTACTTTTTGAACAAAATAAGATATTTTGATTTAAAATCGTCATTTTATTAGCTCAATACATATTAACTAGTGTGCCATGTGAAATATTATTATCACTGACTGACCCTAGAGTCTCTATCATTAAGCTATTATCAAATCCTAATGACTACTACTTGGCTCTTTGCCCACTCAAAAATAGAGTGAGTGACACTCCAACTCATTGAGAAGATGTCAACACTATTTTTGATTAAACTAACACATTAAAATCCCAAATATCTGTCCAACCTTCATAAAATTCAGGTTCGTGACATACCATTAGGACACTACCTTTAAAGGCCTGAAGGGCACGCTTCAATTCGTCCTTTGCATCAACATCCAAGTGATTAGTTGGCTCGTCCAGAACAAGGACATTATTTTCACGATTCATAAGGAGACAGAAACGAACTTTTGCCTGCTCTCCACCTGACAAGACCTGAATTTGACTTTCAATATGTTTAGAAGTTAAACCACATTTAGCTAGGGCTGCACGAACCTCAGCTTGATTTAGAGCTGGGAAAGCATCCCAAACTGCTTCAAGTGGGGTCTGACGTGAACCTTCTGCTTCTTGCTCAAAATAACCTAGGTCAATAAAATCACCTGTTTCAACTTCTCCTTCAAGAGGTTGAATAATCCCAAGTAAACTTTTCAGCAAAGTGGTCTTACCAATACCATTGGCACCGACGATAGCTACCTTTTGATTACGTTCGAAAGTGAGATTCAAAGGCGACTTAGTCAAAGGACTGTCGTATCCAATTACGAGATCCTTAGTTTGGAATATAAAACGTCCAGGCGTACGGCTTTCCTTGAAATGGAATTCAGGTTTTGGTTTTTCTGCTTGCAACTCGATGATTTCCATCTTATCCAATTTTTTCTGGCGAGACATGGCCATATTTCGAGTAGCAACACGAGCTTTATTACGGTTAACAAAATCTTGAAGATCGGCAATTTCCTTTTGCTGACGTTCATAGGCAGCTTCTAATTGTGCTTTTTTCATAGCATAGACAGATTGGAAATTATCATAATCGCCTGCATAGCGAACCAAATCTTGATTTTCAACATGGTAGACAATGTTAATAACATCGTTTAAGAATGGAATATCATGCGAAATGAGAACAAAAGCATTCTCATACTCTTGGAGATAGCGCTTAAGCCAGGCGATGTGTTCAGCATCCAAATAGTTGGTTGGCTCATCGAGGAGCAAGATATCGGGTTTTTCAAGCAATAACTTAGCTAAGAGAATTTTGGTACGTTGACCGCCTGAAAGATCCGTCACATCGGTATCCATACCAAAATCCATGACACCCAAGGCACGAGCAACCTCATCTATCTTGGCATCAAGAGTATAGAAATCACGAGTTTCCAACCGATCCTGAAGCTCACCTACTTCTTCCATCAAAGCATCAACATCGGTACCTTCTTCTGCCATAGACATATAAATCTTGTTGATACGTTCCTCAGTTTTAAAAAGCTCATCGAAAGCCGTACGAAGGACATCGCGTACGGTCATACCCTTTTCAAGGACAGCGTGCTGATCTAAATAACCCGCTGTCACATACTTAGACCACTCTACCTTACCTTCATCTGGCTGCAATTTCCCAGTAACGATAGACATAAAGGTTGACTTTCCTTCACCATTAGCACCGACAAGACCGATATGCTCACCTTTGAGCAAACGGAATGAGACATTTTCAAAAATGGCACGGTCCCCAAATCCGTGACTAAGATTTTTGACTTCTAAAATAGACATAACATATCTGGGCTAAAACAGTCTTTAGCCCTTTCCTTTCTTGACATTGACTTAGTTATTTTACCATTTTTTAGTGTAAATTTGGACCTTTGCTTATGTAAAATCGAAAAGAAAAAGCAGGACCCGCCTGCTCAATCTTTAGTCTTTTTTCAAAATGCGTTTGAAGACAAGATATAAAAGAGGAACCGCAATGATTGTAACAACTGATGTTCCAAAAGTTCCACCAATCTTGATCACTGAAGCTAGCATGGCAGCTTTTAAGGGGAGGGACGCAACGATGATATTAATAATCGTATACTTAAGGAAATTCAAAATAATTTTGGTCAATGCAGCGATCACTCCAGCGATAATGACGTTAACTATTTTATCATTTGATTTTAGGAGCTTTTCAAAAACAAGATAGAGCACCAAACAGACAATCAAAGATTCTAAAATAGTAATCCAAACCTCAGCAGCATAGCCATTAAAAATATCAAATAGCCCTAATGCTACCGTTGCAACTAACGCACCTTTTCTAGCACCAAAAATTAAGATAGCAATTACAACCAAAGCATTTCCCAAATGGACAAATTGTGGTCCAAAAGGAATACGAATAAACTGTACAGTAACAATAATCAAGGCTGCATACAAACTCAATTCAACTAATTCACGAGTATTATCATTTTTCATTTTTCTCCTCCAATAGCTCATTAATGCCATTAAATAAATAACCGATATAGGGGCTCATAACAGAGACCATATTTTAAAGGGCGACCACTTGAAAGTGTAAACAATAGGACTTTATTCAGGAAATCCAAAGCCAAATCACAAACCTTAAGAAAATCAAGGTTATGAAAATATCCGGCTGATAAAATGGCCGTCAGTAAGTCCCCGCTCCCATAAAAATGTGATTGATACCGTTTCCTCATTCGATAAATTACTTGATTAGTCTCCTTATCGAAATAAGCCAATCCGATCTTTTCAGTCTCAAATGAAATACCTGTTAAAATAACTTTTCGAGGTCCAAGCCTGCTCAAATTTCTCAGAAGATTCTCAATAATAGTCATATCATAGGAACCTTCCTCAAGATAAGGAGAACCCGTCAATAAGGCAGCTTCTGTCAGATTGGGAATTATGACATCAGCCTGTTGACAGAAATCTTTCATAGCTTCTACATAGTCTCTATCAAAATCTTGATATAGACGGCCATTATCACCCATAATAGGATCCAACAAACAGAGGAATCTTTTTTTGCGTAAGACAATTGACTGACAAGGCCTAGTTCTTCTTCTGACTTGAAATAACCACCGACTAAGCCATCCACTCTAAAATCCAATTGCTTCCACTGCCCACAAAAACCTTGCATATCAACTGTAAGGTATCGTACATAGATATTGTCAAACTCACTAGTATGAGAAGACAAAAGAACCGTTGGTAAGGGAAGAACTTCAGTCTGATAAGCTGACATGATAGGAAGACTACTGGTCAAAGAAACCTTCCCAAAACCAACGAGATCATTGGCAACAATCACTGTGGTCATCTATTTTCCTTCCCAAACTTTTTTAAACTGTTTAATAAATCCTGTATGGAAGTAAATATAGTAGGCGAAAGCTGAACCAAGAATTGCGGCAACTAGATCAAAAGGAATTTTCATCATAGCATAGGCTGGTGTGCCATAGATAAAGGCTCTTCCAAAACCATAACCAAGTAGGTTGATAATTGCCCCAAGCAAGAGACCTAAAACAGCCCTAGGTTTACTCAATTTTCCTAATCGCCCACCTACAACAAGTGAGATAGCAAGAACTTGAAGGCTGTGTGTTGCTAGTGTTACCCACATAGGAAGAGGATAAAAAAGAAAATCTCCAATAAATGAGCCCACACCAGCAATTATGACTGCATCCATAGGTGGAAATATCAAACCAACCAAGAAAATGATAATACCGTTAAAATAGAAGTGACCTCCTGGAACAGGAATTGACAAGAGACTTGAACTCAAAATGACAACAAGTGCCATGAAAAATGCAGAGAGGGTTAAACGTTTTGCTGACATATCTAAAACTCCTTAGAAATAAATATAGTACAAGTTTATGAAAATTCTGACGATTAAACAAGTAGAGATTTCTCTATCTGACCGGGTACAGATGTGAGGCTATAAAAATCACCACACATCCATGTGGCGATAAAGCTTATTGAGATTTATTATCAAAGTATTTGACGGGTGCATTTTCAAGATTTTTCAATGAAATATGAGCAGTCGCATCTGCTTCTGTACCATAGTCTGAGAATTCAATTATCAAGTCATGATCAAAATCAGACACGGCATAGTCAACAACAATTTCCTTAACTTCCTTAGGGCCAATCTTTGTCTTATTAGCAATCTTGTCTCTGTCATCGTCTTTAGAGAAGACCATTGTCGCAACCTTCAATTCTTCCTTCTCCTGTTTAACATCGAGAACCACTTTCATCAAAAGAGCATAGGCATTCATGGTTTCTTTACTTGTGTTGCTAAGTTTATAGTGAACACGAATAGCTTTTTGACCTTCAGGGGATTCGATTTTAGTGGCAGAAAGAACTTGTACGCTAGCATCTTGTCCCACAAATTGCATTTTGTTTTTATCGTATGTCCAAGTAGGCTCTTTATCCGGTGTACAGGCTGACAAACCAATAATGATTAAGCAAGCAAGAGCGATAAGTCCTAAGACTTTCTTAAATGTCATTATTACAATCTCCTTAAACTTGTTTAAAATAGGAATTTAGTATTTCCTAATAACCTTTTTATTATGTCAAAATCTAATAATATTGTCAAATGTCTCCAGACATCTTGCTCTCAGAGAATAAATAGGGTAGAATAAAAAAATCTGTAGGGGGGTAGTTATGAGTATCTATCAAGAAATTGTTAAGACTATCGCAAAAGATATCCAAAATGGTAATTTGGAGAAAGGAAGTAAATTACCATCTATTCGTCAGATTAGTCAGACTTATGGTTGCAGTAAAGATACTGCTCAAAGAGCGCTCTTGGAACTTAAGTATCAAAACTATATTTATGCCGTCCCCAAAAGTGGCTATTATGTTCTAGAGGGCCCCTCTAAATCCAATGATACGGTTCTACTCAATCTTAATGACTATAATCAATTAGCTTACGAGGATTTTCGTCTTTGCTTAGATGAAAGTTTGTCAGACCACCAAGACTATCTCTTCAACTATTATCATGAGCAAGCTGGACTAAAAGAACTGGTTGAAGCATTAAAAAATCGCCTTGCATCTGACGACATTTATGTCAAATTCAAATCAAATTGTCATTACTTCAGGAAGCCAACAGGCTCTCTATATCCTATCACAGATGGATTTCGGTAATGGTGCTCACAAAATACTTTTGGAACAACCTACCTACCACCGTATGAACCATTTAGTCAAGCGTCAAAATCTATCCTACGAAACTATCAATCGCAATCTTGATGGTATTGACTTTAATCTATTAGAGGAGCACTTTAAAACTGGTCAGATTAAGTTTTTCTATACCATTAGTCGTTACTCAAATCCTCTTGGATTGAGCTACACTGCTAGTGAAAAAGAAAAGGTGGCTCAACTTGCCAAACAGTATAATGTCTATATCGTCGAGGACGATTATATGGGTGACTTTAGCGATAGTAAAAATCTACCAATTCACTACTACGATACCCAAAATCAGACCATCTATATCAAATCTTTTTCCATGGCACTTTTTCCAGGTTTACGACTAGGTAGCCTCGTCTTACCACCAAACCTTAAGACTACCTTTTTGTCCCACAAAGGACTTATTGATTATGATACCAACCTCATCATGCAAAAAGCACTTTCAATTTATCTTGATAATGGTATGTTCAAAAAAAATTATAAAAAACCTTAAAGACCTTTTTCAACAAAACATGGCTAAAAGTCAGGAAACTATCGAGAAAGCTAAGGTTTCCATTCCCTATCAGATTTCTCCTAGACACATTACCTGGAAGCTTCCAAGAGGGGTCTCATTAGAGAATTTCAAAGCTCAGAAACAAATTCGCTTTTTAGAAACATCCTTTATAAGACCAACTTCTGAGACTTATATGCAAATAGGACATGGAAAAGAACTGAAGACTTTTTTAAAACTTTTGAAAATGATAGACTAAAAACTCAAACATACAAAAAAGCCATCAAAGCAATGGCTTTTTATTATTTAGTCTGTTCAAAGCGTAGGTGTACGATTACTTTGTCACCATAACCGTTACGCTCCAAATCTCGTTGTAAACGGTATGAAATATAATGCTCGGCGATATTGATGAAACCAGCTTCCATAAGACGATTTTCAACCAATGATTGAATCATGTTAATGGTTGGACGTTCCACTTGAGCATCTTTTAGATCAAGTGCTACTTTTTTAGTGACTTGAGCAAGGTTTTGTCGCCAAGAATCATCAAGAACATACACAGTCTGTGCTGCTTTTAAGATGGCTTGGTAGATTTTATCAGGATCAAATTCAGCAACTTGACCATTACGTTTAATAATTTGCATGGCTAGCCTCTTTTCAGGTTTTTTCTTTTATTATGCAGAGAATTTACATATTTGTCAAGTGTCAATCACTGAAAGAGCTATTCGGACTGCTTATTCCAAGAATTTAGAAATGTAAAGTGGTTTGCCATGTTTATCAAAGGATAGAGTTGAGGAATAGGACATTGACTGATTATGTCGAATATGATTAGCAATTCTCTTGTCACCGTTTATCAGATGCATGTCATAAATCTGTCCGTCAGAATCAATAAAGACAGCATCAATCCTAGTACTACTCGATTTTGACCCAAGATAACGAATATCTATTTTGTCCACTTGACTATAAATAGTTTTAAGTCCTCTATAATCTTTGTAAACAGTGACGGTAGCCAAAACATTCCCACCCAAAACATAGGTCATTCCGAAAACAAAGAGATAAACTATTGGTAGGACTAGCAAAGATAATTTACTTTTTCGAAACGTTTCTTTATGCCAATTACATATATACTGAGGTACATGGTTAAAAACCTCTTAATATATTGATGAACGAGTAACCTATAGACTAGTATTAAAAATACCAGTTGACCCAAAGGATAAGCAAAACTGGGTAAGGCATCAATAAGTGTATTGACTTTATCAGATTCAAAGGTGTAATGTCCCCAAATCCCATCAAAAAACTCTAAAAACAAGTTATCTCCTTTTGGCCTTATATCTACTATCTTAAAAATCCATCTTATCAGATGGATTTTTAACTATTAACGTACTTCTGCTTCGACCTTTTCAGTGAGAGCTTTGGTAATTTTTTCCATGTATTTGGCAACTTCTTCGTCTGTGAGGTTGTCATTTGGATTTTGGAAGGTGAGGCTATAGGCCATTGATTTCATACCAGCACCAAGTTTTTCACCTGTATAAACGTCAAAGAGTTTAACAGCAATCAAGCGTTTCACTCCTGCTGAATAGATGGCATCAAGAACTTCTTGATGAGTGATGTCTGCCTTAAGAAGAAGGGCGATATCACGTGATACTGCAGGGAATTTTGTGATTTCAACAAATGGTTGAGCTGGTTTCAAGGCGTCTTCGACAGCACTAAGATTAATTTCAGCCACATAAGTTTCTGGAATACCGTAGTTTTTAGCTGTTTGTGGGTGAACTTGACCAAGGAATCCAATAGTTTGACCATCAAGCACAATAGCAGCAGTACGACCTGGGTGCATGCTTGCTAGGTCTTTTGTCGCTACATAGTCAACCGAAACTTCAAGTTTATTGAAGAGAGCCTCAATGATACCTTTAGCATAGAAGAAATCAACTGGCGTTGCTTTGGTTTGGAAATCTTTTTCCGCTACAAGACCAGAAATTGCGAAGGCAAAGGTATTGATTTCGTTTGGTAACTCTTCTTTCGGATTACCATTTTGCTCAAAGACCTTACCGATTTCGTAGATAGCTACGTTGCTATTCTTACGGTTGACATTGTAAGCAACGGTATCAAGCATACCAGAAACCAAGTTTTGACGGAGGGCTGAGCGATCAACAGTCATAGGCCACATTAACTCAGTCAAGTTACTTGGTGTCGCAGCAAATTCTACGGCTTTTTCAGGTGTTGTCAAAGTGTATGAAATAATCTCAGTCAATCCAGCACCTTCAGCAATGGTACGAACCTTACGGCGAAGTGTTTGTGTTTTAGTCAATTCACCGGATGTTCCTGCTGCCTCTGGAAGTGTCGTAGGCAATTTCTCATAGCCATAGATACGTGCAATTTCCTCTACCAAGTCTGCTTGGATACTGATATCCCAACGACGACGTGGTACAGATACAGTGAATCTATCAGCATCACCTGTCAAACCGAAACCAAGTTTTGCAAACACATCTTCAATATCCGCAAAAGTCAATTCTGTACCTAGACGGACATTCACATAGTCAAGACTTGTAGAAACTTGGACTGGTTCTGTGTCGACTGAACCTGCTTGAACACGGCCTGCAAGAACAGATCCATTTGCCAATTCTTGCAACATTGCTGCTGCAAAATCAAGAGCTTCAAGGACAGTATCGTTATTAACACCTTTTTCAAAGCGTGATGACGATTCTGAACGAAGGTTAAGACGGCTACTTGTCTTACGAACAGATTTTCCATCAAAAACAGCAGCTTCGAGGACAACATTTTTAGAGTTGTTATCAATTTCAGTTGATGCACCACCCATGACACCACCAAGAGAAACAGGTTTGTCAGCAACTGTAATAACAATATCTTCAGCAGTCAATTCACGCTCTTCACCATCAAGAGTAACCAGTTTTTCACCCTCGCGTGCATCACGGGCAACAATGTGTGATTCTTCAAGCTTATCCAAATCGAAGGCATGCATTGGTTGTCCAAAGTATAGAAGAACATAGTTTGTCACATCTACTACATTGTTAATTGGACGAATACCAGCATTCATGAGAAGGTTTTGTAGCCATTGTGGACTTGGTTGAACCGTGACATTCTCAACCACTCGACTAGCATAAGTAGTCACTTTATCACTTTCGATAGCTACTGAAATTTTATCAGAAGCTTGTTTGCTGTCTTCAGTAACTGTTTTTTCTGGGAAATGAACGGATTTACCATAGATTGCAGCAACTTCATGAGCCACACCACGCATAGAAAGGGCATCAGCACGGTTAGGTGTGATTGACAATTCGATAATTTCGTCATCAAGGTCTAGATATGGGAAAATGCTATCTCCAGGAACAGCATCTTCTGGCAAAATTTGGATACCATCTGCAAATTCTTTAGGAATAATGCTATCTGGAAGACCAAGTTCAGCCAAAGAACAGATCATACCAAGAGATGCCATACCACGAATCTTACCTTTTTGATCTTGTAATTATCTGCAATTCGGGCACCAGGAATGGCAACAATTACCTTGATTCCAGCAGTGACATTTGGAGCGCCACATACAATTTGACGTGGACCTTCAGCATCTCCTGTATCTACTTGACACAAGTGCAAGTGTGTTTCAGGCACATCTTCACATGACAAGACATGACCAACAACCAATTTTGACAAGCCTTCAGCAGGTGTCTTAACACCTTCCACTTCAATAACCTGTCGTCGACATTTTTTCAGCAAGTTCGGCCGTGGTAACATCCACATCAACCAACTCTTTTAACCATTTATAACTAACTAGCATAATAATGATATTAAGACCGTGTCCTTGCAGAGCAAGGACCAAAGTGACAAGATTTTAGGAAGTCGCCTGAAATCCTGATTTCAGTAGCGACTTATCTAAATCTCGAACTTTGAGGTCGTATTCAAATCCTTTCTGTAAAACTATCAGTTCAACTGATAAATGTAAGAAGAACTTCAACCACTCTTAAGACGGGTTCAAATCCTTTCTGTAATTTAGGAATATCTGTTTTTGATATATGAGGAAGACAAATTTATGCGTTTTATTGTCTTTTTAAAACCTCTCTATCAACTTCAATTAGGTTTATAGTTTCAATTTTAACAACCAATCGCGATCCACTTTACCATCACCGACAAGAAAATCGTGTTCTGCGAATTTTTCAAAGCCATATTTATCGTAAAAAATCTGTGCCTTGAAATTCCTTTCCCAAACACCTAACCAAGCCCAATCACAACCCAGGTCACGAGCTTCTTGCAAAGCAAACTCAAATAATCGCTTACCCAAGCCCATGCCTTGAAAGGCCTGACTGATATAAATACGCTGAATTTGAAAGGCATTGTCTAGGTGCTGCTCTGTTTGGGCAGATCCGACATTAGTTTTTAGAAAACCTGCCTTTACATCATCAACTATAATGAAAAAGTAACGCGATTCTTCATGAGTAATTTCATCGAGCAGAACTTCCTCAGACAGTGCAGTATCAAAATAAGCTTGCAACTGGGATTCTGTATTATCATGAGCAAATGTCTCCCTAAAAGTATCTTCCGAAATAACTTTTAATTCTTCAACTTCTTCGGGAAGAACCTTTCGAATAACAACCGTCATGACAACCTCCTAAACCTTATTTAAACTGTTCTGAGAATCGAACGTCTCCTTGATAGAAACCACGGATGTCGTTGATACCATAGCGAAGCATGGCAATACGTTCTTGACCAAGACCAAAGGCGAAACCTGAATATTCTTCAGAATCAATACCTGACATCTCAAGCACTTGTGGGTGAACCATACCAGCACCAAGGATCTCAATCCAACCTGTCTTCTTGCATACGTTACATCCTTTACCACCACACTTGAAGCATGACACGTCAACCTCAACGGAAGGTTCAGTGAATGGGAAGTAAGAAGGACGCAAACGGATTTGACGTTCTGCACCAAACATTTTTTGAATAATCATCTCAAGCGTTCCCTTCAGATCACCCATTGAGATGTTTTTACCAACGACCAAACCTTCGATTTGGTGAAACTGGTGGCTGTGAGTCGCATCATCGGTATCACGACGGAAAACACGTCCTGGTGAGATCATCTTAAGAGGACCTTTAGAAAAATCATGTTTATCAAGTGTACGAGCTTGGACAGGACTTGTATGAGTGCGAAGCAAGATTTCTTCGGTAATGTAGAAAGTATCTTGCATGTCACGTGCTGGGTGATCCTTAGGCAAATTCATACGTTCAAAGTTATAGTAGTCTGTTTCAACTTCAAAACCATCAACAATTTGGAAGCCCATCCCCAAGAAAATATCTTCGATTTCTTCAGCTATTTGGCTAAGAATATGACGGTTACCAAGGTTTACTTGGCGACCTGGAAGGGTTACGTCAAGACTTTCAGAGTCAAGTTGGGCTTGAATTTTAGCTGCTTCAACAACTTTAGCTGCTTCGTCAAAAGCTTCAGTCAAAACGTCACGAACTTCGTTGACCATTTTACCAACTGTAGGGCGTTCTTCACTAGGAAGGTCTTTAAGTCCCTTCAAAAGTTCCGTCAAAGAACCTTTTTTACCTAAAACTGCAACACGCAATTCTTGTAATTCCTTAGAGTGTTCACCACGCATTTCAGCCAATTTAGCCTGCGTTGAGGTTTTCAACTCTTGTAATTGTGTTTGTAAATCCATGATAATCCTTTCTGATATGACAATTTCGAATCGCAAACAAAAAAACACACGCCAAAACTCCGACCCGGAGCGTTGACACGCGGTACCATCCGTTTTTTATCTGGTTTCCCAGACCTTGATTCGTCAGCCGTTTTCATGAGTGAATTCGCCAAACTTCCCTTGAGGAGGCTTCCAGTCCATGACCCCCAATCCCTGTCAATTTCCATAAGGTTACTAGTCTCTACGACTTCTATTTAATTACCACCATTCTATCAAAAATTAGTTGTGCTTTCAAGTGCCTACAGTTACGTCAATTCAATAAGTTTTTTTGGAAACTATTCTTTTTGGAGAAATCATTCAGGTAATGCTCAATGCCCATATCAGACAAGACTAGTCTCAATCTGAAAAAGATGAGTGGTAAAATAAACAAAGAAAAAACTTCTTAGAATTGTAATATTTCAATCGAAAAAGACCAGCTGACCGCTTTCTCATAGTGGCAAAAATCCTGATCATAGCCACTGTTAGAGCATTTTACGCAATCGATTGCGTTTTTTTGAAAGTCATTTCAAATTTTTTTGAAACTATAAAAAAAGATAGTGATAAAGCTATCAACTATCTTTCATGAAAATATACTCTATTTTTAGTCAAAATCGAGGTCTTTTAGTTTAACTGAAACAATTTTTGAGACACCAGATTCCTGCATTGTCACCCCATAAATAGAGTCTGCTGCTGACATGGTTCCCTTACGGTGGGTAACTACGATAAATTGACTAGACTTGTCAAAACGATTGAGGTAGTCACCGAAGCGTTTAACATTAGCTTCATCCAAAGCCGCTTCTACTTCGTCTAGGACAACAAAAGGTATAGTCTTAACACGAATGATGGCAAAGAGAAGAGCCAAAGCTGATAAGGCCTTCTCACCACCTGACATAAGGTTAAGTGATTGAATTTTCTTACCTGGTGGCTGAACAGAAATTTTCTACACCGGCCTCTAAGGAGATTGTCTGAGGTCAAAATCAAATCTGCTGATCCGCCACCAAACATCTGGGTAAAGGTCTGTTTAAAGCTTTCACGGATAGCCTCGAAGGTTGCTTTAAAGCGAGATTTCACCTCACCATCCAAATCATTGATGGTATTCAGAGGAGACCCTTAGCTTCAAGTAAATCATCCTTTTGACCATTCAAGAAATCGAGACGTTGCTTAACTTCTTCAAATTGGGCAATAGCCTCTACATTGACAGGGGCCCAGAGCCTTAATCGAACGCTCAAGACTTTGAAGATTCTGGCGAGTTTGCTCAAG
>ENA-OQDC01001088-OQDC01001088.1-human-gut-metagenome-genome-assembly--contig:-NODE-1088-length-15329-cov-12.576240_pt1 | contig 15329 bp, 12 predicted proteins | sample MGYA00242770_ERZ504601 | MGnify/ENA primary metagenome ERZ504601 (study PRJEB26092, sample SAMD00036305) | human gut metagenome | host: Homo sapiens | study: EMG produced TPA metagenomics assembly of...
ATTCTGTCTCTGCTGCATGGCCTGCATCATTGTCATCATATTCAGATTATTGATTGCAACCATTGTTGCAATGTCCATACCGATCCACCTCCTGCTTTTTGAATCTAATATACCGGTGAAATCTTTTTCTTTATTTTACTTCATATTTTGGAATCCGTAAAGGATTACCGGAAAATTGACGGACTTATACTTGAATGATTTACTTTGTCGCAAATTTACGGCAGTGCACAATCTCACGAACATAGTTCGTTCGATTGACGGGCATACGCCTTGAATGATTTACTTTTGTCGCAAATTTACGGCAGTACACAATCTCACGAACATAGTTCGTTCGATTGACGGGCATACGCCCTATAAATAACTCAAGCCGAGGTCAAATTCCTGCTAGCAGGATTTGACCTCGGCTTTCCTTATTTGCACTGCCTATTTTTGCACAATGTTTATGATCTTCTTCGGAACGTAAATTTCTTTTACGATATTTCCTGTCAGTTTATCTGCGATTGCTTCTTTTCCGGCAGCGATTGCTTCTTCTTTTGTAGCCTCTACGGAAATCTTGATGACTGCTCTTGTTTTTCCATTGATCTGTACCGGAATTTCGATTTCATCATCTTTCATGGCTTCTGTATCGTATTTTGGCCATCCGGCACGGAATACGCTTTCTTTGTTGCCAAGTTCTTCCCAGATTTCTTCTGCCATATGTGGTGCAAATGGTGCCAGTAATACAGCAAGGGTATCCAGAGTATCTCTGTCTACTCCGCCTTCCTTCTTAGCGATCGCAACCAGTGTATTTGTATGCTCCATGAATGCAGAAATAACGGTATTCAGGCTGAAGCTTTCCAGACGGGTTGTGATATCATAAACCAGTTTATGACGTACTTTGATCATCTCTTTGGTTGGTTTGATATCTTTATCCTTGCTATCCATAAGCAGGTTCCAGAGTTTCTTAAGGAAACGGTATACACCATCGATTCCTCTATCATCCCACTCTGCATCCAGTTCCGGTGGTCCTACGAAGAGTTCATACATTCTTAAAGAATCGCATCCATAATCTCTTACAAGATCATCCGGAGACACGACATTTCCTTTTGACTTACTCATCTTGATACCATTCTTACCTGTGATCATTCCCTGGTTGAACAGTTTGACAAACGGCTCATCAAAATCGATCACACCGATATCGCAAAGGAATTTAGTATAGAATCTTGAATACAGAAGGTGAAGTACTGCATGTTCTACACCACCGATATACATATCTACCGGAAGCATTGCATCTGCTTTTTCTCTGGATACAAGTTCTTCGTTGTTGTGATTATCTACATAACGCAGGAAATACCATGAAGATCCAGCCCACTGCGGCATGGTATTTGTCTCACGTTTTGCCGGTTTTCCACAAACAGGACAGGTTGTATTTACCCATTCATCGATTCCCGCAAGTGGAGATTCTCCTGTTCCTGTCGGTTCATAAGATTCTACATCCGGCAGTCTCAGAGGAAGCTGATCCTCCGGTACCGGTACAGCGCCACATTCCGGACAATGTACGATCGGAATTGGTTCTCCCCAGTATCTCTGACGCGAGAATACCCAGTCACGCAGCTTGTAGTTTACAGTTGCACGTCCGATTCCTCTTTCTTCGATGATATGTGGAGCTTCTTTCTTAAGGACAGAGCTTTCCATGCCATTCCATTCTCCGGAATTGATCATCGTTCCGGAAGCCTCTGTGTAAGCTTCTGTCATATTTTCGATTTCTTTACCATCTTTTGCAATAACCTGGATGATTGGGATGTTGAACTTGGTTGCAAATTCAAAGTCACGGTCATCATGAGCCGGTACACACATGATGGCTCCTGTACCATAATCAGCCAGTACATAATCAGAAAGCCAGATCGGTACCTTTGCTCCGTTCAGAGGGTTGATCGCGTAAGTTCCTGTAAATACACCTGTTTTTTCTTTGTCCTGCAGACGGTCTACATTAGACTTCATAGAAGAATCGAAGATATATTTTTCTACTTCTTCTTTGTGTTCCGATGTTGCAAGCTCTGCTGCAAGCTTATGTTCCGGTGCAAGTACCATGAAGGTTGCTCCATGAAGCGTATCTGGTCTTGTTGTGTATACAGTGATCTTATCTTCTCTTCCTTCAACCGGGAAATCTACTTCTGCACCGTAAGATTTACCGATCCAGTCTGTCTGCATCTTTTTAACTTTTTCCGGCCAGTCAAGCTTATCCAGGTCATTTAACAGACGGTCTGCATATTTTGTGATACGCAGCATCCACTGACGAAGGTTCTTTTTTGTAACTTCAGCACCGCAGCGTTCGCATTTTCCGCCTACAACCTCTTCGTTTGCAAGACCTGTCTTACAAGACGGGCACCAGTTGATCGGGAATTCTTTTTCGTATGCAAGTCCTTCTTTGAACATCTTTACAAAGATCCACTGTGTCCATTTGTAGAAATCAGGATCTGTTGTATTAACTTCCATATCCCAGTCATAAAGCGCTGAGATCTCATTGATCTGACGTTTGATATTCGCGATGTTTGCTGCTGTCGATTTTGCAGGATGAGTTCCCATCTTGATCGCATAGTTTTCAGCCGGAAGGCCGAATGCATCCCATCCCATCGGATGAATAATGTAATATCCCTGAAGCAGTTTGTAACGGCTCCACACATCGGAGATAACATAGCCTCTCCAGTGTCCTACATGAAGACCGTTTCCTGACGGATACGGGAACATGTCCAGACAATAATATTTCTTTTTCGGGTTGCCGTTTTCATCCACTTTCGGATTAACCGGATTCTCAGCCCATTTTTCTTTCCATTTCTTTTCGATTGCCTTATGATTGTAAGGTACTGCCATTTTTCTTTCCTCCTGGTATTGTTTCAGTATGAAAAAAAGTGTCTTAACCTTTCATTTAATAGGAAATTTCATCAGGATTTCCTGTTAAATAAAAATCTTTCGCCTCTTTTGATAAATTCAAAGAGACGAAAGATTAAATTCCGTGGTACCACTCTTCTTCGCCGCATCCCGGTAACATAACTTACGGTGCAGCGCACTTGTGATTCTATAACGGGAATTCCCGCTTCTGCCTATCTGAAAACCGTTCAGCAGAAGAACTCAAAGGCGAGTTCAAAGATCTGATCTGCTGCCTTGCACCGCCCGGCAGTTCTCTGTACAGACTCTAATCTTTTACTGATCCTTATCCTTGTTTTTTTCATATACCTTGTTATTATAAAAATAAATACAAGTTCCGTCAAGAGATTCTTGATTGTTTTTTACGAATTCTTGATTATTTTTACCATTTAAAATTGATTTCCGTTATCTCTCAGCCATTTTCTATATTTTTTATAGTCCGGCATCCACGTCGCCACGACCTTCCAGAATGCAGCGGAATGATTCATTTCTCTACGATGTGCCAGCTCATGCACCACAACATAATCCAGAACTCCCGGCGGCATCAGCACCAGCTTCCAGTTGTAATTGAGATTCCCCACGCTGCTGCAGCTTCCCCACCTGGTCTTCTGCTCCCGAATGGAAATACGCCCATAGGTCACACCCATTTTCCGGGCATAGTATCCGGTCCTTGCACCTAATACTTCTCTTGCAAGATTCCGGTAATATTTCTTTTCTGCTTCCGGCATCTCTCTCTTTTCCTGCCGCTTCATTGCATTTTCCTTCTGAAGCTTTACCTTCTGTCGGATCCAGTTCTCTTTTTCCAGAAGAAACCGGTCAATCCGCTTTTTCTCACAGGAATAGGGTGCACGGACCGTCACCTTTCCTTCCCGGTCAACTTCGATTCCAATACTGCGCCTATCTGACCGGATCAGATGATATTCTATGTCCACGACCGGATCACCTCCAGAAAGCGCTCTCCATATTTTTCAAACTTGAACTCTCCCACACCGGAAACTTTCAGCATAGCATTCTTATTTGTCGGTTTTTCGATACACATCTGCACAAGGGTCTTATCGGAAAATACAATATAAGGCGGAACTTTTTCTTCTCTTGCTATCTCTGCCCGCAGGGCGCGCAGGATTTCAAAAGACTCTTCCTGCTCTTTATTCAGAACCAGTCCGGCCGTTTTCTCACTTTTTTCTTCGGTGTTGTCTTCGCCTCTTTCTCCGGTTCTTTTGCCATCTTCATTGTAAATGTCTCCTGCCCTGCAATCAGTGCTTCCGACTTTTCAGTCAGCTTCACAATCATATAAGAATCCGGCGTGGTCTTCAGATATCCTTCTGCCAGAAGCTGGTTGAATATCTGCCTGAGCTTCCACGATGGCGTCTTAGAAAGTACCCCGTAAGCCGGACTGGCACCCATGCCATACTGCCGGATCTTCGCATTATTTGCTCCATGCACCGTATCCAGAATCACATTAATTCCATAACGCTGATGACTTTCTTTTACACACATGGCAAGTATCCTTGCCTCTGCCGTCATATCCACGGTATCAAACTGCATCTTACAGTTTGAACAGTTCCCACAGTAATTGCTTCCGTATTCCCCAAAATACCGCAGAATATAATCACGCAGACATTCCTTTGTAAAACAATAATAAGTCATCTTTTTCAAGCGCTCCTGATCCCGCTCCATCACGATCCGGCGCGTCAGTTCATCCAGTTCCTGATTGTCGCGGTTGTTCTCAATGAACATCTGGTTTGTGATCACATCCTGTCCACTATATAAAAGCAGGCACTCCCCCGGCTCACCGTCTCGGGCGCAGCGTCCCACTTCCTGATAATAGGACTCCAAATTCTTCGGCATATTGTAATGTACGACAAAGCGGACATTGGATTTATCAATTCCCATCCCGAATGCATTCGTCGCCACCATGATCTGCTTCCGGTCATAAATGAAATCATCCTGATTATCACGCCGCTCCCGGTCTGTCAGTCCCGCATGATATCTGGTCACGGAAAACCCATCCATTTCCAGGAGTGCGCAATTTTCCTCCACCTGCTTTCTGGTCAGGCAGTAGACGATCCCGCATTGATCCAGATGCTCCTCAATAAATGCTTTAAGTGCGGCATATTTATTCTTTGGGAACTGTACCGCAAGGAACAGATTCGGTCTGTCGTAACCTGTCATTACTACTTCCGGATCCTCCAGCATCAGGATATCGATCATATCCTCTCTTACTTCTTTCGTCGCTGTTGCAGTAAATGCACTCACAACCGGCCGCTTTGGAAGATACTCTACAAACTCTGTGATCTTTAAATAACTTGGCCGGAAATCCTGTCCCCACTGGGAAACACAGTGCGCTTCATCGACTGCGATCATAGAAATATCCACGCTCATAGCAAAATCCATAAACTCTGCAGTTTCCAGCCGCTCCGGTGCCACATAGATAATCTTATATCTTCCTTCTTTTGCAAAAGCAAGTGCCTTCCGGTACTGCCCCATAGTCAGGGAACTGTTCAGATAGGCTGCATGAACCCCTGCCTGGTTGAGGGATGCCACCTGATCCTTCATAAGAGAAATAAGGGGAGATATTACAAGTGTAATACCTCCCATCATCAGAGCCGGAATCTGAAAACAGATGGACTTTCCGGCTCCCGTTGGCAATATGCCGAGTACATCCCGGCCGGACAGGATCGCATCGATCAGTTTCTCCTGTCCCGGTCGGAATCCGTCATAGCCAAAAAATTGCTTTAATACTTGAAATTTATCCAAGATATACTACCTCTTCTTCCGGTTTTTCTGCGGAATTCCATCTCCAGCATATAAAGAACCGGCTGCTTTGGAACCATCGGACGGTACGCTTCGTACTCGAACTTGACGGTTACTTTTTTCCAGCTTCTCTGTGTAATCTGCGCTGCCCTTCCAAGATTACATGGATATCCATAGAAACGGATATCATCTGCGCAGCAGGTCATGATCTGTCTTCCCGGAATCAGCATATTTGCCGGCATTCCCTTCGGACGGAAAAGCTGTGCAAGGAAGGTGATCTTCTTGTGCTCGTAGCGCTCCGGATGCTCATATGCATCCACATACCAGGTCCCAAAGTCCACATCATCAATGAAGATATGGTCTGCTTTCAGATCATATGGCAAATCCTCTTCTGTCTGCGGGATAATATTGCCATCCACGCCTTCAAAAATCAGCTGTGCCTGTGGGTTCTGGATCTTAAGGGCACGTCTGAACGCACTTCGGTCTGTATTTTCCCCACAACGGTTGATGATGATCAACTCAGATTCTGTAAGCTGGTTCATCAGCATATTCCGCATATTCTTCAGGTACATGTCCAGCGTCTCACCGCTAACCGTTGAGTACACACCCTGAATCTCCCAGTTGCGTGGAAAATCTTCATCCAGGATTTCCTGCAGATCCCAGGTTCCATTGTACTCAATGATCACCTGGACCGGATGATAGATCTTCTCACAGTTTTCAAAGAAAGTTTATTTAACTTTTCTCTTTCTTCTATATTGAAGAGGAACAGTCCATTCTCATCCAGATATTTTTCCGAGTACTCTTCCTCTCCCTCTTCACACTGCAAAAGCAATGTCGGACCTTCTTCGATCCATTCCTGCTTCATCAGTGTGTCTTTGATAAATGTTGTTTTTCCACTGTCCAGAAATCCTGTACAGATATATACCGGTGTTGTCATCGCCGCTTGCTCCTCCTAGATATGGAATAACTTAATCAGATCCTCTTCTTTGAGATCTGTTCCGATCACGCATACACGTCCTGTGTAATCAGCCTGTCCCTCACGGACTTCATATTCTTCTGGAACCATATCAAACTGCTTCCAGGAACCGTCTGCCATCTGGATAATTCCTTTGGAACGAAGTACGGTTCCGTAAGCATCTGTCTCAGATAATGCTTTCAGCAGGTAATCCAGTTCTTCTTCTGTATACTTATGAGCAGTCTCCTTGCCCCAGCTCGTAAATACTTCATCTGCATGATGATGTCCTTCGTGTCCGTGATGATGGTCATGGCATCCGCAGGTGCAGTTCTCATCATGTTCATGATGATGCTCATGCTCTTCATGGTCGTGATCATGATGGTGTTCATGGTCATGATCGTGGCATCCGCAGGTGCAGTTCTCATCATGTTCGTGATGATGCTCATGCTCCTCATGGTCGTGATCATGATCATGACCGCAGCCACATTCGTCATCATGATGATGGTGATGTTCGTGGTCGTCATGCTCATGTGCATGTTCTTCCAGGATACCTTCGATCTCAGCACCATGCTGCAGGGCATGCAAAACGGCATCTTTTCCAAGTTCTTCCCAAGGTGTGGAAATAATGGTTGCCTCTGCATTTTTCTCACGCAGCATATGCACGCACTCTTCTACCTTTTCATCTGTCATCATCTGGGTACGGCTGATAACGATCGTAGATGCATGCTCTACCTGGTTATTGAAGAATTCTCCGAAGTTCTTGAGATAGATCTTTGCTTTCTTACCGTCAACAACTGTGATTCTTCCGTCAATCTCAATATCTGCCTCATCTTTGACACCCTCGATTGCTTTTACAACATCAGAAAGCTTTCCAACTCCTGAAGGTTCGATGATGACACGATCCGGTGTATAATCTACAAGTACTTTCTGAAGTGCTTTGCTAAAATCCCCCACCAGTGTACAGCAGATACATCCTGAGTTCATCTCTGTGATCTCAACGCCGGCATCTTTTAAGAATCCGCCATCAATACCGATCTCCCCAAATTCGTTCTCGATCAGGACCAGTCTTTCTCCCGGAAATACATCCCCGATCAGTTTCTTGATGAATGTTGTCTTTCCTGCTCCCAGGAAACCAGAAATAATATCAACTTTCGTCATTTTTCGTTCCTCTTTTCTTATTATTATAATTCCATAAATTAGCCTTTTCTAACTGCAAATTGTTTCCGAGCTATATCGTATCACATTTCTTTAAAAGATGCAAATAAATAGCTTGTTAATGCATTGTGATTAGTGTATAATAGTTTTATAAAATCTCGTACTTTTTTAGTACAAATTCATAAACAAAGGAGACTTGATAATATGGTTAATTTATTGACAGGCCCAAAAGGAAGCGGAAAAACCCAGCAAATGATCGAACGTGCTAACGAAGCTGTAAAGACATGTGAAGGAAACGTATTCTTCATCAAGAAGAGCCACAGAGATACATACAGCTTATCTTTCAACATCAGAGCGATCTGCATGGATGACTATGATGTAATCACCAATACCGATGAATATCTTGGATTTATTTACGGTATGTTAAGCGCAGACCATGATATCAAAGCAATCTTTATCGACGGTATTTTAAAGCACGCCGACATCACACTTGAGAACATTCCTTCTTTCATCGAAACACTGAAAAGATCTCCAAAGAAATGATGTAGATTTTATGTCAGCATCAGTGCAACGAATGAACAGCTTGGTAATGTAGATTTTGAAGATTGTACACTCCTTAACTAAGATAGACATTATCCAAAAGGGGGCTGTCGGAAAATAGATAGTTCCAAATCAGGGAGGGTATGACTCACAACGAGTCATACCCTCCCTGAATTTATCTGAAAAAAAGCAAAAAAAGATGGCTAACGACAACCATCTTTCTCTCCGTTACATGTTATAATGTAACTATGCTTAACAACTAATTATTATAACGAATTTTTTTGAATTAGGGCAACAGAAAATTAACTTTAGTTTCTTCGAATTGAGTTTACCTGACGACGATCCAGTCTATACCCTGAAAAAAGTGATGGAGGAATTAGATTTTTCTGGCTTGTTAGCCAATTGTTCAGATAAGGGAAGAACCGGGTACAACCCAATTATGATGTATGCTGTAGTTACCTATGCAAATATGCGGGGGATACGTTCTGTTGACCGTATTGTTGATCTGTGTGAAAGAGACCTTGCTTTTATCTGGCTGACGCGCGGACAAAAACCGAAACGTGATGCTTTTTATGACTTTAAAAACAGGAAACTAACATCTGATATCCTGGATGATCTGAATTACCAGTTTATGCGGCGGCTGCAGAAAGAAGGGCTGGTCACATTAAAAGAACTTTTTATTGACGGTACAAAGATAGAGGCAAATGCGAACCGTTATACTTTTGTATGGCGCGGAAGCATCAATTACCATCTGGCAGGACTTCTGGACTCTATCGACCAGCTTTTTGAAAAATATAATTCTTTTTTGCAGGAGAATGATTATGGGACAAAGTACGAGCTGGGAAATGCACAGATGTTTGTGATCGAAGGGATGGATAAAGTCCGGGAAGTGATCGAAAAGAACAGAAAACGAAAGCTTGTAAAACATAAAAAGCTTTCAAATAACCGTATTATAGAGATCGATAACTGTTCACCGCTTGAAATACGGAAACTCCAGAACAATCTCACGATGATCGCAGACAACGAGGGAATCGAATTTGTTTACGGAAAAGGAAAAAGAAAACCTGCACTTCAACAGCTGCATGAGGAACTGGAACAATGCGGAAAACGACTGATGGAATATAAAGAATGCTTTGAGATCATGGGAAAAGACAGAAACAGTTATTCCAAAACAGATCTGGAAGCGACTTTTATGCGTATGAAAGAAGATCACATGCTGAACGGACAGTTAAAGCCAGCATATAATGTTCAGATCGCGGTAGAGAATTATTTTATTGTACATGGATATGTAAGTAGCGACCGCGCCGATTATAATACCCTGATCCCGGTCCTTGAAAAACATAAGAATGCTTTCGGGAGTATTCTGGAAGAAGTAACTGCGGACAGCGGGTACTGTAGTGAAAAAAATCTGCTTTATTTAAAACGGAATGAAATATCCAGTTATATAAAACTGCAGGATCATGAAAAGCGAAAAACACGCGCTTATTCAGAAGATATCAGTAAATATTACAACATGAGGACAGGGATCTTTGAAGATGAACAGTTCTATATCTGCCATGACGGACGTGAACTGCGGCATCTCAGGACAGAGAGCAAAGAGCAGGATGGATATACACAGACCTTTGAGGTATATGGTTGTGCAGACTGCAGCGGATGTGAACATAAAGCGCGCTGTCTGTATAAGTATGATGCGGAGAAAGATGCCGAAAAGAACAAAGTCATGAAGATCAATGAACAATGGGAGGAACTGAAAGAAAGATCGCATGCCAATATCCAGAGTGAACGCGGGATCCTGAAACGCCAGATACGTTCCATTCAGACGGAAGGACATTTTGGAGATATCAAGGAAAATGAGAACTTCCGGCGTTTTAATTACCGTTCGGCAGATAAGGTATATAAAGAATTCATGCTGTATGCTATTGGAAGAAATATAAATAAATATCATCGTTTTTTATACGAAAAACTGAGAAAATTTGAAGGAAAAACTGCCTAGAAAAAAATGCAGCTGAAAAAAATCCAAACAAGGATTTTTTGCGGCCAAAAACCGAAAGTATTTATCAAAATAAAAATATCCTGAACAAGTTGCAGAGCCAGAAAGCTGTGTAACTGTCAGGATATTTTTGTTTGGTGCTGTCAGCTCTAAAAAACGTTATTTACCGACAGCTCCTTTTTGCTGTTTTCAGATATTCTGTAAAATTATACATTTGGAGTATAATGCACTTTCACATTAATATCCTGATTATAGTTTCCGAAATCTTTTCCGAAGAGTGTCAGACCGCCAATATTCTGAGATGGTTCATCCACCTGGAAACGGAATACCATATCATCCTGAGAGGTAAAAGTGAGCTGCTGTGTATTCACATCAGAGATCTTTAGTCCATCGATAAAAGTACCGTGCCGGTCAATGACAAGCATCTTCAGCAGACCATACTGATTCCAGTTCGGGAACCACCAGTCAGGAGTGAACATACCGTGGACATCACCGAAATCTCCGGGGCTTGTCCAGGTTCCGACCTTTGTATTATTCAGGAAAAAGGAAATGTCAGAAGGCCAGTCATTGTTGACTCCGGGAGCTTCTGAACTGATTTCAAAGGAGAGTGTCAGCCGGTCAATCTTCTGTCCCGGAGGCAGCATATTTGGAATGCGGTAATCAATAAATCCCCGTCCAAACCATAAAATCTTTGCATCTACATGGCTCGGATGAGCAAAATAACGAGGATCATCTACCTCACCGATGAGATTATCGGTAGTAGACAGCCCACAGGTTGGATAGACAGAATAATTAAAGTAGTTGCCGATCGGAATATCAATAGAGTAACTGTCCTCAGCCGGGCTGTCATTGTTAGAGGCAATATCAACCAGGATCTTGTCAACATTAATGCGACAGACCTTCTGGTTTCCGTGGCCGGAATGCTCTGGAAGAATTGCGAGAATTCCGGATTCTTCGAGTTTCTTTACATGGCTGGTCAGGGCACCGTTGGTAATCCCCAGACTGGAAGCCAGTTCATTCATATTCATTTCCTGATGCTCAAGGAGAGTCTGGATCAGCCGTATGCGGATGTCAGAACCAAGAGCTTTGAAGACAGGGACCGCCTGCTCCAGACTTTTAATATATAACATAACGGATTTCCCTTTCTGTTAAAAATGATTTTGTAACGTTTACGGTAAATTATAACGAATCTGCAAAAAATGTGCAACGAAAAGAAAAAAATATAGTTGATATTTTCTGGAAAATGCAGTACAATTTTAAATATATAAAAAATAATTTATATAAAACTAAAATAAAAACAAACAGGGGGACATACAATGAGTGAAGAACTTAAATATAATGAGCCATGGATTCTGCAGAGAGCAGATCCATATGTTTACCGCCACACAGATGGAAACTATTATTTTACAGCATCCATACCGGCCTATGACCGGATTGTGCTGAGAAGAAGCGAAACTCTGGCAGGACTGAAAGATGCGGAAGAAGTGACAGTCTGGGAGAAACACAAAGAAGGAATCATGAGCGAACATATCTGGGCGCCGGAGCTTCATTATCTGGATGGTAAATGGTATATCTATTTTGCAGGCGGGGACAAAGATGATGTCTGGGCAATTCGCCCATATGTGTTGGAATGTGCAGATACAGATCCGCTTACAGGAGTCTGGACAGAGAAAGGCAAAATGGGACGTGCGGATGCAGATGAATTTTCTTTTGAAGCTTTCTCTCTGGATGCAACAGTATTTGAAAACAAGGGAAAACATTACTATGTATGGGCTGAGAAGGTAGGAGTCGGCAAGCAGATTTCCAACCTTTATATTGGTGAAATGGAAACTCCGTATAAACTGAAAACCGTTCAGGTACTTCTCACTTCACCGGATTATGACTGGGAAAGAGTTGGGTTCTGGGTGAATGAAGGACCGGCAGTTATTCATCATGACGGCAGGATTTATCTTACCTATTCTGCATCTGAGACAGGCGCTGCATATTGTATGGGAATGCTTACAGCAGATGAAAATTCTGATCTTCTTGACCCGAAATCCTGGACAAAAGAACGTTATCCGGTTCTTTGTACAGATGAGTCCAGAGGAATCTATGGACCGGGGCATAATTCCTTTACTGAAGACGAAGAAGGAAACCCGATCATGGTTTATCATGCGAGAACAGAAGCAGAGATTGAAGGAAATCCGCTGTACAATCCAAACCGTCATGCCATGCTGATGAAAATCCGCTGGGATGAAAAAACAGGCGCACCGATATTTTCTTACGAAGATTAACGAAACCTGAGATGGGATAATATTTGGAAAACAGGAGAACTGGTATGAGAAAAAAATGGGGAATAATTCTGGGGCTGACAGGAATGATGCTTCTCGGATCACAGAGTATATATGCTGCGGAAGCTGCTGATGGCACAGCAGAGACAACAGGTGCGGCAAACGAAAAAGAAACAGCAGGCACAGATGATATTGAGAGCCGGATTAAGAAAGGCGGATTCACTGCCGGAGTTTCTGTGCATGATCCATCTGTCATCAAAGACAATGACACTTATTACATCTTTGGCTCCCATATGGAATCTGCGAAGTCCACAGATCTGAAAAACTGGACCGGTTTTTCTTCCGGGGTCAACGCAGAGAATAAGCTGTTTGACAATCTTTTTGACGGAGAAGAAGACGGCGATCCGGCAGCGTTTACTTATGTAGGAAAGAACGAGGAAGGTGGTTATTCCGTATGGGCACCGGATGTCATCTATAACAAAAAAATGGGAAAATATGTGATGTATTTCTGCACCACATCTTCTTATGTGAAATCCAATATCTGCTTTGCAACAGCAGACGATATTGAAGGTCCGTATCACTATGAGGATACATTCCTGTACTCTGGTTATAGCTATCATGATGTTAAGGAAAGTAATATTGAAGAACTGATGGGGACAGACCCGAGGCCATATACAGCAGCGTCTTATGACAACAATAACTGGCCAAACTGTATTGATCCGGATGTTTTTTATGATGAAGACGGGCGTATGTGGATGGTTTATGGCTCCTGGTCCGGTGGTATTTTTCTGATTGAGATTGATGAAGAGACCGGCTATCCGATTTATCCGGAAGCAGACGAAGCAAATCATGTGGACAGTTATTATGGAAAGAAACTTCTCGGTGGTTATCACAACTCCATCGAAGGCCCGCATATTATGTATGATGAGACCAGTGGATATTATTATCTGTTTTTGTCCTATGGAAATCTGCAGGCAAAAGGAGGTTATCAGATGCGTCTCTTCCGCTGTGATACTGTGGACGGAACTTATACAGATGCAGCAGGAAAGGATATGTATTTATTTGTGGAGCATAAGGATCATGGACTGAAAATGATGGGGAATTATACATTCCCAAGTCTTACCCAGACTTATATGGCGCCAGGCGGTCAGACTGCATTTGAAGATGAAGATGGTAAATTATACCTGGTCTATCATCAGCGTTTTGCTAAAACCGGAGAACTTCATGAGCCTCGCGTACATCAGTTGTTCCGCACAAAAGACGGATGGTTGGTTGCTGCGCCATTTGCTACAGACGGCGAGACTTTGAAAGAGGATGGATATTCCGGGGATGAAATCAAGGGTACTTTTTATCTGGTAAACCATGGTACGGATATTTCGGACAAGGTACATAAACCGCAGAGGATTCAGCTTAATGCAGACGGAACAGTTACCGGAGAAGAACTGGAAGGTGCATGGGAAGCAGAAGAAGGCACACCATATATTGATATGACTTTTGGTGAAAATACTTATACAGGAGTTGTCCTGGAAATGACCGATGAGGCAGGCAATGATACGATGTGCTTCAGCGCTAAGGGTGACAATAATGAAACCATATGGGGTGTGAAATATTTGTTGCCGTAAATGGCTGCGGGAGTATTCGGGCAGTATATAAATCTGAAGTCGGGCGGAGAAATCAGATGTTTTTGGGATGATATCCGATGGTAATCCGTATATGCTGGTTATAATCTCCGAAACCTGCACCAAAAAGGGTACACCCGCCGGGATGTTCAGCGCCCGGAAGAACAGAAAAGCGCAATTTCATAACAGACTGATCAGTGAGTGCAAGCTGTCTGGTGGAAACATCGGACAGCTTTTCTGCGTCCAGAAAAGTGCCTTCAGGAGTGATCGTCAGTTTTTTCAGCAAACCATACTGATTTAGAAAAGAAAACCACCAGGAAGGATTGTATTTCCCTCTGCGATTTCCGTAATCTCCAGGACTGGTCCAGGTGCCAAGGATTACACCGTTCAGGGAAAAGGTAATATCCGAAGGCCATACATCACAGAATCGGGGTGCCTCGGAACTGATCTCAAAGGAAACCGTCAGTTCTTCGATCACGCTGTGCTCAGGGATGAAATTGGGCAGTATATACTCCAGATATCCGGTGGTGAACCAGACGATCCTTGCCTGGCGGCTGACGGGGTGTATGAAATACCGTGGCTGATCCAACTGTCCTACAAAAGAAGTAGAAGTTGCCATACCACAGGTGGGAGTTACCGAAAAATCAGAAAAATGTCCCACACCGATTTCTGCACTGTAAATCTGCAGTTCAGGATCGGAAAGCGCCATATTTATCAAAAGCTGATCCCAGTCTTTTATAAAATAGCAGCGTTTCTGTGTTCCGTGTGTGAGAGATTCATCCCTGAATTCTATCAGCCCGGCTTCAGCCAGAAGATTAAGGTGAGGGGACAGGGTTGTAACAGGGATTTTCAGGCTTTGTGCAATTTGCTTAATGTTCAGACCTTCTTTTTCCTGAATCAGACGTAAGATCTGTACACGGACAGGGGAACCGAGAGCTTTGAAGATGGCAAGACCATCGGAAACAGAACAGAATTTCATGTAAAAACCTCCTTTTGACTGTATTTACAGGCATATAACACTAAATAAGAATTTTTAGGAAAATACGTTTTGATTAGTTATTTTACCATAAAATCAGTTAAAAAAATATAGGAAAATAGCAAAAAGATGGATAGATTGACGAATAAATATCAGACATTTATTT
>ENA-OQDC01001090-OQDC01001090.1-human-gut-metagenome-genome-assembly--contig:-NODE-1090-length-15316-cov-2.971163_pt1 | contig 15316 bp, 10 predicted proteins | sample MGYA00242770_ERZ504601 | MGnify/ENA primary metagenome ERZ504601 (study PRJEB26092, sample SAMD00036305) | human gut metagenome | host: Homo sapiens | study: EMG produced TPA metagenomics assembly of...
TCAGTCGCTTATGATTTTTTGGCATAGCCGTTGCCTGCTATTTTGCAACAAATAAGATAGTAACACATAAAGAATATAAGACAATGAAAAGACTTGCATTAGTAGCATTCTTCAGTGGGCATTGCCATAACACAGATGATGGCACAGAACATCAACGGCGAACAGATTTCCGACACGACCCTATTTGATAAGTTCTCCAAAGAACTTGGCGAAGTGGTGGTGAAAGCTCATCTTCCTCAATATAAGAAGACCCACGAAGGACTGCTGACCAACGTGGCAGGAACCGTGCTTGGCAAGATGGGTACGGCAGAAGATGTATTGAAGCATGTGCCGAGTATCGTGAAGAAGAAAGATGGATATGAGGTGGTCGGCAAGGGTACACCTATTATATATATCAACGGCAGGAAGATGCAAGACATCAGTGAGTTGGATAACATCAAATCTTCCGACATCAAGAGTGTGGAAGTCATCCAAAATCCAGGAGCCGCCTACGATGCTTCGGTAAATGCGGTAATCAAAATCAAAACCATCAAGAAGAAAGGCGAAGGCTTCGGCTTTGATACTCGCTCTGTGTATTGGTACAATAAGCATGACAATACCATCCAACAGGTTAACATGAACTATCGCCATAATGGACTGAATCTCTTTGCCACTTATAAGTTCTCTGATGCAACATGGATGCAAAAGGCCTCCTACAATCAGACTGTACATGTAGATACGCTTTGGCAACAGCATAACAACAACGAAGTAACAGGTCGTATAGAATCGCATCGTCTTATCAGTGGTTTTAGCTATGATTTCAATGCCAATCATTCCATTGGTGCGAGATACACCTTGACCTCGCCAGGCTATTCTCGCTCAAAAGAGTTTTTTCGATAGTCAGGTGACTGCCGACGGTAAGTTTTACGACTATATCAAAACCGATGGTCTGACGGTCGACAAGGACAGCCCTAGCCATCAATTGAATGCCTACTACAACGGCACATTGGGCAAGACCACTATTGATCTGAATACCGACCTCTATTTCAGTACAAACAGGGCTTATGCCTATAGCGATGAACAGAGCCAGGAGCACGATTCTCGTAACATCAACTCCAAGAATCGTGTGAGCAACAAGATGGTAGCTACCAAACTCGTAATTACCTCTCCTCTCTTAGGCGGTAATCTCTCTTATGGAGCTGAGTATATCAATACTCATCGTAACGATGACTACGAAGTGAATCGCACCGACCTCCTCGCCAACTCTTATAGCAAGTTGGAGGAGCAGACGGCAAGTCCATTCATCCAATATGCGCGCCTCACCCCGATAGGAAACATCACGGCAGGGTTGCGATACGAGTATGTAAGATTCAAGTATTATGATGCAGGCATCTATCAGCCCGAGCAGAGTCGCTCCTTTCGTAACCTCTTTCCTACCATCAGCTATGGTGCGAAGATAGGTAAGGTAATGGCACAGTTGAGCTATTCGGTAAAGACCTCTCGTCCTTCATATAGTCAACTGAGCAACAATGTATCTTATATGAATCGATTTACTCGCCAGACTGGTAATCCTTATCTCGACAACGAAACCAATCACAGAGTGGAATTATCGGGTGTATGGAAGTTCATCCAGTTTATGGTCAACTACAAGGACTCTCGCAATGCCATCATCTATTGGGCAGAGCAAATTCCTGAGGACGAAGCTATTACCATGATAAGTCGTAAGAACGTGAAGAGTCTCAAGAGCATGACCGCCTACATCAGTGCCGCTCCAAAGATAGGCATTTGGGCGCCACAAATCAACTTGGGCATGCAGAAACCCTGGTTCACCCTCCATACTGATGTGGCATCTTATCGCTTGAATCGTCCTATCTTCATGGGCAACTTCAATAATGCCTTCTCCTTGCCATGCGGCATCATCCTTAACGTGGATTATCGCTATCAGAGCAAGGGTAACACGATGAATGTATATCTTGCCAAAGAGCAGCATGTACTGGATGTCAGCATCAGTAAGTCATTCCTAAAGGATGCCCTTACCTTGGAAATAAAAGGCAACGACCTGCTTTATAAAATGTTGGGATGCCGACTTGCTCTATAAACCAGAAGATGGAACTCTTGCAAGTGTCTAAGCGAGGTACGAGAGACCTGCAACTCACCCTTCGCTATAAGTTCAATACCACACGCAGCAAGTACAAGGGAACTGGTGCCGGCAATGCAGAGCTGAATCGACTATAAATATCTTTTATTACTTTTATTCGAAAGTGGAGACATTTAAGATGATTTCCTATAAGGGGAACGAAAAAAGCAGCAAACCGCAAAGGGCTTGCTGCTCAAGATAGGAGTGTTTCCTATTTCTTTTATGGGTTGAGTTTTCTTTATATCCTTATCAGAAAGGATTTATACTTCCTTTAATACAGTTTCCAATCTTCCGATGAAGTCATCCACATTCTCCTTGGTCAATACCAATGGAGGGAGGATGCGGAGGATGTTGGTGCCGGCGCAACCGGTGAAGCTGTGCTGCTCGTGGATGAGCTTGCTGCGAACTTCCTTGTGAGGAATATCGAGTACGGCTCCTACCATCAAGCCACGGCCACGAACCTCTGTGATATGGCTGTTGCGCTTCTGCAACTCCTTCAACTGGGCGATGAGATATTCGCCAACCTCATGCGCATTCTCTACCAGGTTCTCCTTCTCGAATACATCGAGAACGGCGAGAGCGGCAGTACATGCCAGGTGGTTGCCACCGAAGGTAGTACCCAGCTGACCATATACAGGAGTAAACTCAGGAGAAATCAACACGCCACCCATAGGAAAACCATTGCCGATACCCTTGGCTACGGTGATGAGATCTGGCTTGATGCCCAACCACTGGTGAGCAAAGAACTTACCGCTTCTGCCATAACCGCACTGGATTTCATCGCAAATCAGGAAAGTGCCGTATTTCTTGCAGGCTGCCTGCAAGCCCTGAGCAAACTCAGGAGTTACCATGTTGCAGCCACCTACGCCCTGAATAGCTTCGATGATACAAGCACATACATCGCCCTTGGCGAGTTCCTTCTCCCAAGCCTCCAAATCGTTGATAGGAAGATAGGTTACGTGACCATTATCATTGATAGGAGCGATGATCTTTGGATTATTGGTAACTTCTACGGCAAGGGATGTTCTGCCGTGGAAAGCCTTCTCTATAGAAAGCACGCGGGTTCTTCCGTTGGTGAAGGAAGCCAGCTTCAAGGCATTCTCGTTTGCTTCGGCACCTGAGTTGATGAGGAAGAACTGATAATCTTCATAACCGCTTATCTTGCCCAGACGCTCAGCGAGTTTCACCTGCAACTTGTTGATGACAGAGTTGGAATAGAAACCCAGGTTGTTCAACTGGTTGGTGAGCATCTCCACATAGTGAGGATGGCAATGACCGATGCTGATAACGGCATGACCGCCATAGAGGTCGAGATATTCCTGACCCTTGTCGTCCCATACCTTGCAGCCCTGTCCTTTTACAATATTAATATCGAAAAAGAGGATATACGTCGTAAAAGTTTCATGTTAAAATCTATGTTTTTAAAGAAAAGACAACTCAATAGAGTTATCTTATTACAAAACTATTTTTTATGATAGAAGAAACGAAATGATTTTTCAATCCGTTCTTCCGTATTCTTTTATCTAAAAAATTGCTGAATGGCTTGAGTTTCAAAACCTGCAGTCTGGTCGAGACCAAAACAATGATGTTCATGTTCTGAACAGCCTGACCTACGGCACCCTTCAAAGAGATTGTCGATGCAGGAAAGTGATGAGGAGCTTATCGCCATACTTATCCACATGAACCAGGCACTTGTTGGTATTCACCACCTGCTTCAGGTCGATTGCCTTATCCACATAGTGGGTAAACTTGGCATCCTTGTAGAACTCCTTGTAACCTGCTACGATTTCCTCGATAGGCTTGTCGGTCTTCACCACTTCAGTAGCGAAGATACCGCGGGCGAAGTCGCCACGGTAAGGGATGAAGTCGATGGCAGCATCGAGATAACCCTGTGTCTGCTTCAGACTCTGACGAATCTCTGGCACGTGCTGATGGTTGAATGCCTTGTAGATGCTCATGTTGTTGTTGCGCCAAGAGAAATGGGTAGTGGCGCCTGGTTTCTGACCAGCGCCGGTGCTACCGGTAATGGCGTTAACAGATACATCGCTGTTGATGAGGCCCATCTTAGCAGCAGGCAACAAACCAAGTTGAATGCAAGTTGCAAAACAACCTGGGTTTGCCACGTGCTGAGCTACGGCTATTTTTGATTCATTTATTTCTGGAAGACCATATACAAAATCGTGAGCTGCTGGGGTTGGCTGCTGGGTAGCAACCACAGTTTCAGGGGCAAGACGGAAGTCTTGTGCCAGGTCGATAATCTTCACGTTCTCCGGAACATTGTGCTCCTTCAGGAACGCCTCGCTCTTGCCGTGACCGAAGCAGAAGAAGATGACATCCACCTGGTCGAAAGGCATCTCGGCGGTAAACTTCAAATCAGTCTCGCCATACAATCCCTCGTGAACCTCAGCCACCAGGTTGCCGGCGTTGCTCTCGCTATTGGCGAATACAATCTCTGCCTCAGGATGGTTGATAAGGAGGCGAATCAACTCACCTCCTGTATAACCAGCTGCTCCTAAAATACCTACTTTTACCATATTATCTTTCCTCGTTAGGGTGCATACCATAATAAACACGGAGTGGGGTAGAGCTTACCTTGATGAAGCCCTTCGCATCCTCGGCTGTCCAACCATGCTGCATCTCACCATACTCACCGAGCTTAGACTTGGTCAAATCGTCTGGTGAGTCGATACCTACAGTCTGGAAGCTGTATGGACGGAGCTTCAGGATAGCTGTACCGTTTACGTTGCGCTGAGAAGAAGTCAGCATTGCCTCGATATCCGGCATTACTGGCTCCAGGTACTGGCTCTCGTGGAGGAACATTCCGTACCAGTTGCCTACCTGGTCCTTCCAATACTGCTGCCACTTGCTCAATGTGCTCTTCTCCAACAGGCGGTGAGCCTCGATGATGAGCTTAGGAGCTGCAGCCTCGAAAGCTACACGACCCTTGATACCGATGATGGTATCACCCACGTTGCAGTCGCGACCGATGGCGTAAGAAGCACCAATCTCCTCAATCTTCTGGATGGCAGCAATCTTATCATCAAACTTCTCGCCGTTGACAGCCACGATTTCACCCTTCTCGAAGGTAATCTTCAGTTCAGCCTCTTCTTCCTTGGCAGTAACGTGCTTCAGATAAGCCTCCTCTGGGAGACCCTGGGTTGGGTCGAGAATCTCACCACCGCAGATACTGGTTCCCCAGATACCTACGTTATAAGAATACTTCAACTTGGTGAAATCTGCATAGAAACCATGCTCGTTCAGATAGTCAACCTCCTCCTTACGAGAAAGTGCCTTGTCACGGGTCAAGGTGATGATCTCTACACCAGGAGCCATTACCAGGAATGTCATGTCGAAACGAATCTGGTCGTTGCCGGCACCTGTACTTCCGTGAGCGATGGCGTCAGCACCAATCTCCTTGGCGTAACGAGCGATGGCGATAGCCTGGAAGATACGCTCAGAAGATACAGAGATAGGGTAGCAGTTGTTGCGGAGCACATTACCGAAAATCATGTATTTCAATGATTTCTCGTAATACTCGTGGGTAACGTCGAGAGTGACGTATGCCTTGGCACCCAACTTATATGCGTTCTCCTCGTTGGTCTTCAACTGCTCGGCAGAGAAACCACCTGTGTTAGCGCATGCTGCATAAACATCCCAGCCATCCTGGGTCAACTTCATTACAGTGTATGATGTATCGAGACCGCCGCTAAAAGCGACTACTACTTTCTTATTTGCCATTTTATTTTATGTTTAATATGTGATGAATAATGTTTAGATGGCATTCTTGCCAACACCTTAATCATATATAAGGATTTAAATTTCTGCAGAAGGTCCGTCAATCTTTCTGATTCTCTCAATCACCTCCTGAGGAAGCTTGATAGGCAGATGCTCCTCTGGGTCGAAGAGCATGGCGGTGCAGATGCAGTATTTGCGGTTGGTACGATGGAGGACATCTACGTTGATGCAACCCTCGCAACCACGCCAGAAAGACTCGTCATCGGTCAGGTCGGCGAAGGTAACAGGAAGATAACCCAGCTGGGTGTTCATCTTCATGACAGCCGAACCGGATGTCAAAGAGAAAATCTTGGCATGAGGCCATCGCTGTCGGGCGAGCGTAAAGGTCAGGTTCTTGATGCGTTTAGCCAGTCCCATACCACGGAAGTCTGGGTGAACGATCAAACCTGATGTGGTGACATAGTGCTTGTTGCCCCAAGTCTCGATGTAGCTGAAGCCTGCGAACTTATCGCCCTGAAGTGCGATAACCGCCTTTGCCTCTCTCATCTTGGTAGCCACATATTCAGGTGAACGCTTGGCGATACCTGAACCACGTTTCTTTGCTGCTTCTGCGATTGTAGTCAGAATGGTGTCGATGTACTTGATGTGACTTTCGTCAGCCACCATTACTTTTACTTCTTCCATTTTCTCTGTATATTTATAATGTATTTGTATTCTTATTTATTATCTTTATGAATGTCAGGAATAACTTCAGCCAAAGCATTGATTACTTCTTCTTCGGCAGTTCCTTTTTTCTTTACCAGGAATATCGTATCATCACCAGCGATGGTTCCCAGTATTTGAGGAATATCACTGTTATCTATGTTGTAGGCGATACTGCTGGCGTAGCCTGGTCTTGTTTTGATAACAACCATGTTGCCAGAGAAGTGGACAGACTGGAATCCTGTACTCACCATCATCTTGGCAACAGATGAAGGATGGGAAACTCTCTTATACAAGGTGTCGTTTGGCAAGACATAAGCATATTTACCGCTGGAAGAAGCGGCTTTCGCAACCTTGAGCAGTTTCAAATCTCTACTCAATGTTGCTTGCGTTATCTGGAAGCCTTCTTTGTGAAGAGCTTGCAGGAGTTGCTCCTGCGAACTGAGCTCCTGGCTTGAGATAAGCATCTTTAATGTTTCTAATCTGCTATTCTTTACCTTCATGTGATGTATTTTTATACGTTTGCGGTTGCAAAATTACAATAAATATATGAAAACGCCAAGAATATATGAATAAAATTTGCATAATTAACGATAATTTGTTGTTTATTATTGTATTTATGCATGAAATATGCAGAATAAATATGCATGTTATGCATTTTGCGGTTTTGAGAAGGAGGGAATAAAACGTATTTTTGAGATATTTTGCATTTTTCTTGCTTAAAACTTGCTGTTCTTAATTTTTTTGTTTATTTTTGCAGCAACTAATCTTTAAGCCTATGGTAAATAAAATAACTATGAACTTATTGATTCTGTTGGCCATACCCTGTATTCTCTATGGTCGTAGTTTCAATGTGATGGATTTCGGTGCTCGAGGTAACGGAATCAGTGATGACGCAATCGCCATTCAGAAAGCTGTGGATGCCTGTACGAATGCCGGAGGGGGAGATGTGGTCTTTTCCGCCAATCATACATTCCTTTCAGGACCCGTACAGTTGAAATCAAACGTGAACATCGTTCTTGAAACCAATTCCGTCTGGAAAGCCAACCCCGATGAGAGTATCTATCATCTCAGCGCCTTCGGTAAGAACGAGGGTGAAGGTATGATGTGGATATGGGCGAAGGATGTGGAGAATCTTTCGTTCTCTGGGCATGGTACGATTCATGGCAATGGTATCAAGTTTATGGGGGCTGAACTTTTTGATAGTTATGAGCTCAAGCCGGTCACTACTTTCGATCCCCGTCCGCATGTGCTTACCCTGATGGGAGTCAGGAATCTCAATATCCGTGATATTACCATTCGGGAAGGTGCTTACTGGACGGTGCATCTCATCGGTTGCGATGGGGCAGTGATTGATGGAATCAATCTGCTCAACAATCTCAAGATCCGTAATGGTGATGGCATTGATATTGATCATAGCAAGAATGTGCGCATTGCCAACTGTCATATTACCAGTGGCGATGATGCTATCTGCCTGAAAAACCGCCGTGAGTTTGAAGAATATGGTTCTTGCCACGATATCGTTGTAACGAATTGTGTGATGGAGAGCCGCAGCTGTACAGTGAAGATTGGCAGTGAGAATATGGATTCCATCTATAATGTGGTTATCGACAATTGCGTGATCAAGGGTAGCAACCGTGGTCTTGGTATTCAGAACCGTGACGAGGGAACCGTGAGCAATGTGGTTTTCTCTAACATCATTCTGGATTGCCAGCTGTGGAGCGATGTATGGTGGGGCAAGGCAGAATCTATTTACGTTACTTCTTACCCTCGTGCCAATGGAAATCACAAGGATGCCAACTGGCGATTCCCTAAAGGTCAGACGGTAGGAAGATGTGGCGAGGTGAGTCATATCTACTTCAATCATATTTATGCCACTTCAGAAAACGGATGCTTTATCGGCGGAGATACTCCGGATAAGGTAAACAATATCTATCTCAACAATGTACATCTCAACTTGAAGAAACTGACAGGCTATGATGGCGGCGTGTATGACAAGCGTCCATGTCGTGGCGAGGGCTTTATATATAATAAGGTATATGGAGTCTATGTGGAGAATGCCAGGGATGTAGAGATTGATGATCTGCGAGTACAGGTTGGACCGAAAGTAAACTATGGAGGAAAAACTTTCGGTATAGATGACTAGAAAAACAATCTTTTAATGGAATTGAAACTAAAATCTTAAACAGGTGTAATAAGGTAGTACTACCTTTGCATCCGATTATTAATAACAAAATCTAGTAGTTATGCAAATAGTACAAAAGACAAATGGAAGAAGCATGAAAAGAGTATTGCTTTCTTCCGCCCTTCTGCTGGTGAGTACACTCACATTTGCACAAAGTAAGGTTAGCGGTACCGTAAAAGATGCCAATGGCGAACCTCTCATGGGCGTAAGCGTCATGGAGGTAGGTACTAACAATGGTGCGGTTACCGATATAAATGGTAACTACACCTTGAATGTGAAGCCAGGAGCGAAGCTGAAGCTCTCTTACATTGGATTTACGTCAAAGACCATTAAGGCAAGTGGCAATAGTCAGATTGTGTTGGATGAAGATAACACTGCCCTCAACGAGGTGGTTGTGGTAGGTTATGGTACGATGCGTCGTAAGGATGTTACCTCTTCAATTACTACTGTGAAGGCTGAAGATTTGAACCAAGGTGTGTTCACAGACCCAGGTCAGATGCTTCAGGGAAAGGTTCCGGGTTTAGTGGTTTCTTCTACTGCCGATCCTAACGGTTCTCCTACCATTACACTTCGTGGTGCTTCTACTCTCCGTACAGGTGCCATGTCACCTTACTATGTAGTGGATGGAATTCCTGGAGTTGATATTTCTATTGTGTCTCCAGAAGATATCGAGTCCATTGACGTTCTTCGAGACGCTACAGCTACGGCCATCTATGGTTCCAAGGCTGCCAATGGTGTAATCATCATTACTACCAAGAAGGGTGCTGAGGAGAAAACCAATGTCTCTTACAATGGCTATGTGGCTTTTGATAATATTCTGAAGAAATATGATGTGTGTACAGCTGATGATTTGCGTCAGTATGCAAAGGACAACAATATAACTCTCAAGGATGGTGGCGCCAATACGGATTGGCAAGATGAGGTGCTTCGTACTGGTATAAGTCATAATCATAATGTAAACATTAGTGGTGGAAATGGTTCTACTAATTATATGATTAGTGCCGATCTCAGAAAGCGTGAGGGTGTCATCAAGATGACAGGCTTTGACCGTTTCAATGTCCGTTCTCTTGTGTCAACCAAGACATTGAAAGACCACCTTACTGTTTCTCTTGGTGCGAATATGATGTATGGCAAACACTTTGGCGTACCATCTGGCAATGAGGGTGCATCTGTGCTTGATGCCATGAACTACTATTCTCCTACAAATGCCATCAAAAATGCGGATGGAATATGGACAGTAGGCTCTGGTTCCAAGAACTATAACCCTCTTGCATTGATGGAGGAAAATAAGTCTGAGACTGTATGGAAACGTAACCAGTTTGTTGGTAAGACCGCCCTCGAACTTTGGAAGGGATTCGTTTGGAGTGTCAACTATTCTTGGAGTAATTATCAAAGTACTTATAGTGCCTATAATACCCGTAACTCTCAGTTGGAGGGTATTGGCAACAAGAATGGTCAGGCTACCCGTAATACTTATTTTGGTCGTGAACAGACTTTTGAGACTTATCTCAACTACGATTTCAAGGTCGGAAAGAGCAAGTGGGGCTTGATGGGTGGTTATTCTTGGGAAGAAAAGAAGAATAACGATGGATTCGGTCTCAGTGTTGAAGGTTACTATAATGATGATCTTGGATGGTATAATATGTCATACGCACAAACCATCTTGGGTGTTCAGAACTCCGTTCAGAGCGGCTATTTGGAGAAGGTACGTAATATCTCTTTCTACGGTCGTGTGAACTACTCTTTTGACAGTCGTTATATGCTTCAGGCAACCATTCGTCGAGATGGCTCTTCTGTATTCGGCAAGAACAATCGTTGGGGAACTTTCCATTCTGTATCTGCTGCCTGGAATATCACTGAGGAGAAGTTTATGCAGAACCAGCATATCTTCGATAACTTGAAACTTCGTGCGGGATATGGTATTTCTGGTAATGCCATGGGCTTCGATGTGTATTCTTCTTATAATACGTATGGTGCTTCTGGTACATTCGTATATGATGGTAAGACTTATCGCACATACGGTGCAACCAAGAATGCAAACCCTGATTTGAAGTGGGAGTCAACAGGTATGTTGAACATTGGTCTCGACTTCGCATTCTTGAAGGGACGTCTGAATGGTACTGTAGAAGTTTATCATAAGAAGACCAAGGACTTGATTTGGAGCTATCCTGTTTCTACAACTCAGTACATATATGGTTGGATGGATGCCAATGTGGGTGAGATGACCAATAAGGGTATTGAGTTCACATTGAATGCGGTGCCTGTTCGTACCAAGAATTTCATGTGGAGTACTACCCTCAACCTCTCTCATAACAAGAATACTGTCGATAAGATGCAGAATGAGACATTCCATACTACTAATCTCACCCAGGGTGACCCAATGGTAGCTGGTGTTTCTGCTGATGGTTGGACACAGAGAATTATGGAGGGCGAACCTATTGGTACATTCTATACGTATCAGTATGCAGGAATTGTAAATGGACGCTCAGAGTACTACGTTCTTGATGAAAATGGTAATCGTACAGGCGAAACTACCAATAATCCAAGTTTGAAAGACCGTTCTATAACTGGTTGTGCGCAACCTAAGCTCAATGCAGGTTGGAATAATACGCTTACTTATAAGAACTGGAGTCTGAACGCATTTATCACAGGTGTGTTCGGTAATGACGTTTATAATAGTGCTCGCGCTCACTATACGGCTGCTCAAATGTTCTCAGATGGTAAGAACGTATTGAAAGAATTCCTTTCTAATCCTGTTGGCGATGCTTCAAGCTCACTTCCTTCGGACCGTTATATAGAGAAAGGATCTTATGTTCGTCTTCAGACGCTCTCTTTGAGTTATACATTCCGTAATTGCTTTAATGACTGGATTCAGGATTTGACTCTTTATGGCACAGCCAATAACCTCTTTACGATCACTAACTATAAGGGACTTGATCCTGAGGTGAATATGGGTGGCATTGATCCGGGTATCGATTATCGTTGGAGCCGTTATCCACATACACGTACCTTCATGGTGGGTGTTAAGATTAATTTCGGTGGAAGCAAGAAGAAAAAGGCTACGCCACAGTATATCGACCGAGAGGTAATCAAGGAAGTACCAGTAATCAAGGAAGTGGTTAAGGAGGTTCCAGGAAAGACAACATTCGTACAGAGCACATACGTTGTGACATTCCCTGTAAATTCTGCAGAGATTGGTAATACTTCAGAACTTGATGGCATCAAGAGTGGCTCTAATGTCGAGATTGTAGCATACGCTTCTCCTGAAGGCAAGTCTTCTGTAAATCAGCAGTTGTCTCAGAAACGTGCAGATGCAGTAGCTAAGTATCTACAGAATAAGGGCGTGAATGTGACTCGTATTATCGCCAAGGGTGCGGATACCAATCATGCTAACCGTATCGCTATTGTGACTGTTAAGTAATAACATTTAATCAGATTACAGAATATGAAACTAAATAGATTGTTTATTTCAGCTGGATTGTTAGCTATGACACTTACCGGCTGTACGGATTTGGACATGAGTCCAAACTCGCAATATACTGAGGATCCTAGTCAAAACTCAGGAGTTGATCCTATGATTGTTGTGGAGGCAAAAATGGCGGATGTATATTACCATCTTGCAGGAACATTGGGTCGCCGTTATATGGAGGCGCAATGCTTGGCTTCCGATGAGTTTACTTCACTCGCTTTTGCTGGCGGTTATTATGACAGTGGTACCTATGCTCACCAAGCACTACATTGTAGTTCTCCTAATGATGCCTCTATCGGTTGGTATGATGATGTGACGGCTGGTATTACAAAGGCGAATACCATCTTGGAGGAATTGGGTAGTGGAGCTTCTGCCCAGATGAAAGCGCCTGCTCGTGCCATACGTGCTTATTATACCTGGATTTTGATGGATAATTATGGTGATACGCCTATTTTGGATAAAGTTCAGGCTGAAGGTTCTGTGGTACCTCGTTCTCCACGTAAGGAAGTTGCGGAGTGGATTGAGAGTGAGCTTAATGACATTATCCCTGCATTGACGGATGATGTTACTGAAAATACATACGGCAAGCCTACTAAATGGATGGCAGAGGTTCTTCTTGCCAAGCTATATATCAACTGGCCTGTTTATACGGCGGAGTCGGTTGACCAATATGATGCAGCAACTGCTGCAAATCCAAAGTTGGATGCTTGTATTGCTGCTTGCGATGATATTATCAATAGTGGTAAGTTCAATTTGGGTTCTGTTGACTATCTTCATAAGTTCTCATACGACAATAGCTGGAAGGTGGAAGACTTCATATACGCAATACCATATGATGCCATCAATCGTCAGGGTATGCAGTATGCTCGTCCTCGTACATTCAAGGATATGAAAAATTTGTTGCCAAATGTCTATGGTTCAACAGATAAGTTTACTCAGTCGTTTGGTGGTAACATGGTAGTCACTCCTGAGTTTGCCAAATTGTTCTCTCTGGATGGGGATATTCGTAATCTCAGCATTCTTCGTGGTGATGTCTATGTTCGTGACCCAAAGACTTTACGTCCTACAACTGAACCTTTTATGTATAAAGGCAACCAGGTACATTTTACGGAAAACATCACTCTTGCTAAGAAAGATAACACCATTGAAGTTGGCAATGACGCAAATGCTTATCAGCAGGGTTGTCACTCCATCAAATGGTTTACTACTCCAGCCGACTATAATAATGGTCGTAACCAGTCTAATGACCTGCCGATTTTCCGTTATGCCGATGTTCTCCTTATGAAGGCTGAGGCTCTTACTCGTCAGGGTAGTAGTGGTGCAAAAGCTCTCTTCAACCAGATCGTTCATACGCAGGTGCTCCAACGATAGCTAACGAACCTACCTTGCAGGAAATCTATGATGAGCGTGGTCGTGAATTCTTTGATGAGAACTGGCGTCGTAATGATATGATTCGTTTCGGTCATTATGAGGATGAGTTCTTCCCTCATTACAAGGACTTCCCGGATGCAAGCTTTGACAAGCGTCATCGCATCTTCCCAGTGCCACAAAACACAATCAATTTGAATGGTTGGGAGCAGAATCCTGGATATTGATAAATCATGTGATTTAGATAGCAATAAGGGAGGGTGGCAGTCTGCTGCTCTCCCTTTATTATTACAGTAACGCACTCTTTTACCGCAAATTCAGAAATAAAAAATGAAGCGAATCTTGGCCTTAGCATTATATTGCGTCCTTGGGCTATCCTCATTGATAGCGCAAGATTTTTCCCGATACGTTGATCCACGTATCGGTAGTGAGGGATTGGGTAGAACTTTCCCCGGACCTTGCATGCCATACGGTATGGCGAAGCCGGGACCGGATGCCGTGTCTATGCCGAATGCGGGATGGCGCCGATGCCTGAGCCTCTCAAAGGATTCTCGCAGATGCATGTCAGTGGAACGGGAGGTGGACAGAAGTATGGCAATATCCTGATTCAGCCTTTCTTGGATGCAGGGGAAATCATCCAGAAACGGGTGGATGAGAAGATTGCCCTGGGATATTATGCCTGTACTTTTGAGAATGGAATCCGGACGGAGATTACCGCCTCAGAACGTTGTGCCTTCTATCGATTGGATTATGGCAGAAAGCAGAAAGGAAAACTCCTGATAGATGTGGCTACCTTCCTGGGTATAGATACGATTCCAGATAAGCGCGAAACTCAGCAGTATGTGGATTCGTATGTTACTTGTGATGGGAAATATGCCGTCTCAGGATGGAGTACTGATAGGGTGGCTGGAACAATGGAGGCCCTTATACCGTATATTTCTATTTGCAGAGTGATGTGCCTTTATCTAATAGCGATGTCCCTTTAGCTAATAGCGAAGCGCCTCTATATAATAAGGTGAAGGAATCAAAGACAAGATTGGATGTTGCTTTCTCGAAAAGTACCGTCAATCTGAAGATTGGTATTTCGCATATCAGTATTGCCCAGGCAAGGAAGAATATCCCGTCTTGTGGCTTCGATGCCCAGTTGAAGAATGTGCGGAAAACCTGGAACGGAAAGTTGGGAAAGATAGAAATCGCAGGAACCGAAAAGCAGAAGCGGATGTTTTTATACAGCTCTTTTATCATACGATGCTGATGCCTGTGGATAAGTCGGGTGAAAACCCTCATTTTCTCCGCTACGCCTTATTATGATGATTACTATGCCATCTGGGATACTTACCGTACTTCCATGCCTTTTGCTTACGCTGATAGAGGAACCGCAGCAGTGTGATATGGTCAATTCCCTGCTCAATATCTACAAGCATGACGGTTATATGCCTGATGCCAGAAGTGGCAACTGGAACGGTAGAACGCAGGGTGGCAGTAATGCGGATATTGTCATAGCTGATGCCTTTGCCAAAGGAATGAAGGGTATCGATTATGAACTGGCGCTGAAGGCGATGATCAAGGATGCCGAAGTGCCGCCAACGGATGATGATGGCTTTGTGGGCAGTGTGCCTGAGGAAAAGCATGGTAGAGGTGGATTGATGGAATATAATACGCTGGGCTATATTCCGTATGGAATAGACCGTGCCGGCAATCGTACCGTGGAGTATAGCTATGATGACTGGTGTATTGCCCA
>ENA-OQDC01001093-OQDC01001093.1-human-gut-metagenome-genome-assembly--contig:-NODE-1093-length-15281-cov-6.067705_pt1 | contig 15281 bp, 10 predicted proteins | sample MGYA00242770_ERZ504601 | MGnify/ENA primary metagenome ERZ504601 (study PRJEB26092, sample SAMD00036305) | human gut metagenome | host: Homo sapiens | study: EMG produced TPA metagenomics assembly of...
TCCTGGCTGATCATATTTGCAGGATATGACGATTGTTTTCCCGGGATTCCTCGGAGGTGTACTTTTTGCAATGAATACGGAAACAATCGATGGATGAATTAGAGATAAAATTAAACAGACAGAGAAGCGGAAATATCAGAAATGGTATTTCCGCTTTTTTCGATACAAAATACAAATACAAATTTACAATTTTTACAGATTGTATAGAAAGAAAATACGGAAAAGACTGGTTATTATAGAGCTGATTTGGTAAAATAAAGACAATAATAAGAAGCAGGTGATGAAATATGGACAGTCAGAAGAAAGATCCGCTCTATAAGAGTTTTGGATACGCATTTGAAGGAATTGGTACCTGTATCAAAAAAGAGCGGAATATGAAGATTCACTGTGCGGCAGCGGTGTTGGTAGTGATTGCCGGAGTGATATTGAAGATCTCATTGCTGGAATGGTGCATCTGCCTGACGCTTTTTGGGCTTATCATGGCGCTGGAGCTGGTCAATACCGCAGTAGAAGCGGTGGTCGATCTGGTGACGGAAGAGCGGAAACCACTTGCAAAGATTGCAAAAGATACAGCAGCAGGTGCGGTTCTGATTGCAGCAATTATGGCAACGATCGCCGGGATTATTATTTTTCTACCAAAGGGGCTTACATTCCTTGGACTTTAAAGCAGATTGAAATTGTGAAAGGAGATAGACGTTATGGGAAGCTTAGGAGATGGAGTCAAGAAAGTATTACTTGCAGGGATTGGTACAGCAGCAGTAACTGCAGAAAAGTCAAAAGAAGTTCTGGATAAGATGGCAGAACGTGGAGAAGCAGCTGTAGAACAGGGAAAAGTTCTGAATCAGGAACTTCGCCACAATATCAAGAAGACCGTAAAAGAAAATGTCAATGTTTCTGTCAGGACATCTTCACCGGAAGAACTGGATGAGCTTTTGGATAAGATGACTCCGGAACAGATGGCATTGTTGAAACAGAGAATTGATGAGATGGAGAAAAAACAGGAAGAATTTGAAGCTGCAGAGACGGTAGAAGATGTGGCAGACGAATCCGTATGCGAAGATGCGGCAGAGAAAGCAGCGGAAGAAGAGACAGCTGAGAACGAAGATATTTAAAGAGGAACAGGTTCATGAGTAAGGGAGAATCCAAAGAATACCGTACCAGGTTAAAGGAGATTACATCAGTACTTCATAAATATGGAATCACCAGGGGAATTACGCCTCAGAAACTCCGGATGATACTGGAGGATCTGGGGCCTACTTATATTAAAATTGGTCAGATTATGTCACTGCATTCAGATATTTTACCGAAAAGGTATTGTGATGAACTGATGTGTCTGCGTTCGGAAGTAACTCCGATGGAATTTCCGGAAGTAAAAGAAGTGATCGAACAGGCATACGGTTGTCCGTGGAATGAAATATTTGCATTTATTTCCGATACACCACTGGGATCAGCATCCATTGCACAGGTCCACAGAGCAGAACTGCTCAGCGGTGAACAGGTTGTTATCAAGGTTCAACGAACAGGTATTTATGAAATTATGGCAAGAGATATCGGACTCCTTCGGAAGGCAGTAAAGCTGATGCCGCCGATCAGTCTGAAAGGAATGGCTGACTTCGATCAGGTACTGGATGAACTTTGGAATGTGACACGGGAAGAGATGAATTTTCTCACCGAAGCATCGAATATGGAAGAGTTTGCCAGACGGAATGCGGATGTCGTATATGTAAGAACACCGAAACTATATCAGGAATATACAACCATGCATGTGCTGGTCATGGAATACATCGAAGGGCCTGCGATCGATGATAAAGAGAAACTTCTGGCAGGCGGATACGATCTGGAAGAGATCGGGATCAAGCTGATCGATAATTATATCAAACAGGTGATGGAAGACGGTTTCTTCCATGCAGATCCCCACCCGGGAAATGTAAAGATCAAGGATGGCAAGATTGTATGGATCGATATGGGAATGATGGGAAGACTGACCGAACGGGATAAAGAACTGATCGGAAAAGCAATCCGCGGCATTGCAGAAAATGATATCGGCATGATCCAGGAAGCAGTCATGGCACTGGGTGAATTTAAAGAGAAACCAGATCAGAGCGTATTGTATGAAGATATCAGTGAACTGATGTCGAAGTATGGGTCCTTGGATATGGGAGAGATCGATGTTGCAGAAGTGATGATGGATCTTATGGAAGTGATGAAGGAAAATAAGATCCGTATGCCGCATGGTCTGACGATGCTGGCAAGAGGATTGACTAACATGGAAGGCGTGCTTGCAGACATTGCTCCACAGATCAATATGATCGAGATCGCATCCAGACATATTTCAGAGAGTATGTGGAAAGATCTGGATTGGAAAAAAGAATTAAAACATGCAGGAAAGAATCTTTACCGTTCGATGCATAAAGCAGTGGAAGTCCCGGGACTTGCAGCGGATGCACTGCATGGTCTGATGAAAGGTCAGACAAGAGTCAACCTGGATCTGCATGCATCCAACGATCTGGCACAGTTACTGAGGCGTCTGGTGCGGAATGTGGTAATGGGATTGTGGGTGATGGCATTGCTGATCAGTTCAAGCATTATCTGTACTACCAATATGAGCCCGAAGATCTGCGGGATCCCGGCAATTGGTGCGATTGGGTATTTATTTGCATTTGCGATTGTGATGTATGTGCTTATTAAGCATATTCTTTCCAAATGAATTTGGGATTTATTCTCAGTTTTATGGGCAAATATGCCGACAAAATGATACGAGAATCTGTATTTGTACCAAAAAATGAACAAAATAACAGTCGGAATCGCTAGACTTTTGATGATACAGGAGATATAATAAAACCATACACGTCAATATATGATTTGTACTATTATCAAGGAGGAACAACGAAAATGGCAAGAAAAATGAAGACCATGGATGGTAACCAGGCCGCAGCTCATGCTTCATATGCATATACAGAAGTTGCAGCAATTTACCCTATTACACCATCATCCGTTATGCCGGAACATGTAGATGAATGGGCTACAGAAGGAAGAAAGAACATATTTGGACAGACTGTTCAGGTAACAGAGATGCAGTCAGAAGCTGGTGCTGCAGGAGCAGTACACGGATCTCTTTCTGCTGGTGCTCTGACAACAACATTTACAGCATCACAGGGACTTCTGTTAATGATTCCTAACTTATATAAAGTAGCAGGAGAACAGCTTCCTGGAGTATTTAACGTATCCGCTCGTGCGCTTGCAAGCCACGCACTGAATATCTTCGGAGATCACTCTGATGTTTACGCCTGTCGTCAGACTGGTGCAGCAATGCTTTGCGAATCCAGCGTACAGGAAGTTATGGACTTAACACCAGTTGCACACTGCGCAGCATTAAAAGGAAAACTTCCATTTATCAACTTCTTCGATGGATTCCGTACATCTCACGAGATTCAGAAGATTGAGACATGGGATTATGAAGATTTGAAAGATCTGGTAGATATGGACGCAATCGATGCATTCAGAAATCATGCACTGAATCCAAATCACCCATGCCAGAGAGGTTCAGCTCAGAACCCGGATATCTTCTTCCAGGCAAGAGAAGCATGTAACCCATACTACGACGCTATGCCGGCTATCGTACAGGAGTACATGGATAAAGTTAACGAGAAGATCGGAACAGACTACAAACTCTTCAACTACTACGGAGCAGCAGATGCAGAGAAAGTTATCATTGCTATGGGTTCTGTATGTGACACAATCGAAGAGACAATCGATTACTTAACAGCAGCTGGGGAAAAAGTTGGTGTTGTTAAGGTTCGCCTTTACAGACCATTCTGTGCACAGGCATTAATTGATGCAATTCCTGACACAGTAAAATACATCAATGTACTTGACAGAACAAAAGAACCAGGAGCTCAGGGAGAGCCATTATTCCTGGATGTTGTTTCTGCATTAAAGGGATCTAAGTTCGATGCAGTACCGGTTAACGGCGGACGTTACGGATTAGGATCAAAAGATACAACACCTGCACAGATCGTTGCAGTATTCAACAACGCAGACAAAGAAAGATTCACAATCGGTATCAACGATGATGTTACAAATCTTTCACTTGAAGTTGGTGCACCACTGGTTACAACACCAGAAGGAACAATCAACTGTAAGTTCTGGGGACTTGGAGCTGACGGTACTGTAGGAGCTAACAAGAACTCTATCAAGATCATCGGTGACAATACTGACATGTATGCACAGGCTTACTTCGACTATGACTCTAAGAAGTCTGGTGGTGTTACAATGTCTCACCTGCGTTTCGGTAAGAAGCCAATCAAATCTACTTACCTGATCCACAAGGCTAACTTTGTAGCATGTCACAACCCATCTTATGTAAACAAATACAACATGGTTCAGGAATTAGTTGACGGAGGAACATTCCTTCTGAACTGCTCTTGGGACATGGAAGGTCTTGAGAAACATTTACCAGGACAGGTAAAAGCCTTCATCGCTGATCACAACATCAAGTTCTACACAATTGATGGTATCAAGATCGGTAAAGAGATCGGACTTGGCGGACGTATCAATACAGTCCTTCAGTCAGCATTCTTCAAACTGGCATCTATCATTCCGGAAGAAGAAGCAATCGATCTGATGAAGAAAGCTGCAAAAGCTACTTACGGAAGAAAAGGTGACAAGATCGTACAGATGAACTACGATGCTATCGATGCCGGTGCTAAACAGGTAGTTGAGATCGAAGTTCCGGAATCTTGGAAATCTTGTGAAGACGAAGGATTATTCACACCAGAAGTTAAGGGTGGAAAAGACGATGTTGTAGCATTCGTTAAGAACATCCAGTCTAAGGTTAATGCTCAGGAAGGAAATACTCTGCCAGTATCTACATTTACTGACTATGCAGATGGATCTACACCATCAGGTAGTGCAGCATATGAGAAACGTGGTATCGCAGTAGATATCCCTGTATGGCAGTCAGAAAACTGTATCCAGTGTAACCGTTGTGCATACGTTTGCCCACATGCAGTTATCCGTCCGGTAGCACTTACAGAGGACGAGCTTGCAAAAGCTCCAGAAGGAACAAAAGCTATCGATATGATCGGTATGCCAGGAATGAAATTCACTATGACTGTATCAGCTTATGACTGTACAGGATGTGGATCTTGTGTAAACGTTTGCCCAGGTAAGAAGGGTGAAAAAGCTCTTGTTATGGCAAACATGGAAGAAAATGCAGCAGAGCAGGATATCTTTGATTTCGGACGTGAGATCGAGGTTAAACCAGAAGTTGTTGCTAAATTCAAACCAGAGACAGTTAAGGGAAGCCAGTTCAAACAGCCATTACTTGAGTTCTCAGGAGCTTGTGCAGGTTGTGGAGAAACACCTTATGCAAAACTGATCACACAGTTATTCGGTGACAGAATGTACATCGCTAATGCAACAGGATGTTCTTCAATCTGGGGTAACTCTTCACCGTCTACACCATACACAATGAACTCTAAGGGACAGGGACCTGCATGGTCTAACTCACTGTTCGAAGACAACGCAGAGTTTGGATATGGTATGTTACTTGCTCAGAAAGCAATCAGAAAGAGACTGAAAGAAGAAGTTGAAACTGTTGCAGCATCAGAGCAGGCTTCAGCAGAGGTTAAGGCAGCTTGCCAGGAATACCTCGATACATTCGCATGTGGTATTACAAACGGAGATGCTACAGATAAATTAGTTGCAGCATTAGACGGATGTGACTGCGATACATGCAAAGACATCGTTAAGAACAAAGACTTCCTCGCTAAGAAATCTCAGTGGATCTTCGGTGGTGACGGATGGGCTTACGATATCGGATTCGGTGGAGTTGACCACGTATTAGCAAGTGGTGAAGACATCAACATCATGGTATTCGATACAGAGGTTTACTCTAACACAGGTGGACAGTCTTCTAAGGCTACTAAGACTGGTGCTACAGCTCAGTTCGCAGCAGGCGGAAAAGAGACGAAGAAGAAAGACCTTGCAAGCATGGCTATGAGCTATGGATATGTATACGTTGCACAGATCGCTATGGGTGGAGACTTCAACCAGACTGTAAAAGCAATTGCAGAGGCTGAGGCTTATCCGGGACCATCTCTGATCATCGCATACGCTCCATGTATCAACCATGGTATCAAGAAGGGTATGAGCAAAGCTCAGACAGAGGAACAGTTAGCAGTAGAATGCGGATACTGGAACAACTTCAGATTCAATCCTGCAGCTGAAAAGGGAAGCAAGTTCACTCTTGACAGCAAACAGCCTAAGGAAGAAGATTACCAGGCATTCCTTGACGGAGAAGTTCGTTACAATGCTCTTAAGAGAGCTAATCCGGAAAAGGCTGCAAGACTCTTCGCTAAGAATGAGGCAGAGGCTATGGAAAGATACGATTACCTGTCAAAACTGACAGACCTTTACAAAGTAGAGGAGTAATCATATCTGATTAGCAATAGAATAGTATAAATCATGACTCCCGCAGATTCGAAAGGATCTGCGGGAGTTTTGCGTTGTCATGCATTTGCCATATTGTATTGACAAAATAGATCAAAGATGATAAAAATATTATTATATGAATAATGAGACTAGATAGAGGCGCAGGTTTCATCAGTAAGGCAGAACAACAGATAAAGGGAAATCATTTCTGCCTGAAAGGGAAAACTGCCGAAGGAATATATCATCCCTTATTATATTCGAGATATACTTCCTGGGACGCAGCAGAATATGCTGCGGACTGTCACTTCAGTAAGTGGAGCGCTATCGGAGTATATAGAAGATATAAGAGTTTAATTATGTAATTTGTATTTAGAGTTATATAGAGGACATAAATGAAGTGTTGAATGATCTGAAAATACGGATGTCCTGCTTATAAGATGATATATGCCATGAGCAATCCACGCAGAGGAAATTGTTCATGGTATTTTTTTGGAAAAAAACGAAGGAGAGAGTTATGAGAAAAAGAAAAAAATTACTCTTTGCCGTACTCACCTGCCTCATGATCTTTGCATGCGGTGCAATTACCGTATTTGCGGCAGATGGAGGAAAAGAGTATGTACCAAAGATGTATTCATCATTCTGGGCACTGGTACCCCCAATTGTGGCAATTGGTCTTGCACTGATCACGAAAGAAGTGTATAGTTCCTTGTTTGTCGGAATTGCGATCGGAGGAATCTTCTGGTCTAATTTCCATTTTGAAAAGGCAGTATTGCATATATTTGAAGATGGAATCGTAGGAGTACTGACAGATAGCTATAATATGGGAATCCTGGTATTCCTGGTTATTCTTGGAATTATGGTCTGCATGATGAATAATGCAGGAGGTTCGGCAGCATTTGGGCGTTGGGCTAGTATTCACATCAAGACAAGAGTTGGGGCACAGCTTGCAACGATCGTGCTTGGAATAATGATCTTTATTGATGATTATTTTAACTGCCTGACAGTTGGAAGTGTTATGCGTCCGATCACAGATAAGCACAATGTATCACGTGCGAAACTGGCGTATCTGATCGATGCAACAGCGGCACCGGTATGTATCATCGCTCCAATCTCATCATGGGCAGCGGCTGTAACAGGATTTGTAAAAGGTGAAGATGGATTTTCTATTTTTATGCGTGCGATTCCGTATAACTATTATGCTTTACTCACAATTCTTGCAATGGTTTTGATCGTAGTGCTTAAGATTGATTATGGCCCGATGAAATTACATGAAGATAATGCTGTAAAGGGTGATATCTATACTACACCGGACAGACCATATGCAAATGCTGAGAATGAGATCGTAGAAGAAAAGGGAAAAGTGATCGATCTGGTATTCCCGATAGTGGTCCTGATCATTTTCTGTATCTGCGGTATGCTTTATACAGGAGGTTTCTTTAGTGGAACAGGCTTTGTTAAAGCATTTTCGGCAAGTGATGCATCGGTAGGTCTGATGCTTGGAAGTTTCTTCGCATTGGTTGTTACGGTTGTATTCTATGCACTTAGAAAAGTACTTAAGTTCCGTGAATCTATGGAATGTGTTCCGGAAGGATTCAAGGCTATGGTACCTGCAATCCTGATCCTGACATTTGCATGGACATTAAAAGCAATGACAGACAGTCTTGGCGCAGCAGAGTATGTGGCTAATGTTATGCAGTCCGCAGCTGGAGGATTATTAAACTTCCTGCCTGCAATTATCTTCCTCGTAGGATGCTTCCTTGCATTTGCAACTGGAACATCATGGGGAACATTCGGAATCCTGATCCCGATTGTAGTAGCGGTATTCCAGGGAACGAACGAGACTATGATGATCATCTCTATCTCAGCTTGTATGGCGGGAGCTGTATGTGGAGATCATTGTTCGCCTATTTCGGATACAACGATCATGGCATCCGCGGGAGCGCAGTGTAATCATGTCAACCATGTAACAACACAGTTACCGTATGCGGCAACCGTTGCAGTTGTTTCCTGCATTACTTATGTAATTGCCGGATTTGTTCAGAATGCATTGATCTGTCTTCCGATCGGTATGGTACTTCTGGCAGCAGCTTTACTGCTCATGAAGAAGAGAACAGAAAGCCATTCATAAATGATTTGTTAAAAAATTAAAATTAGCAGAGACTTCAAAGACTCTTTGCCTTGCATAAAAGTATGTGGCGCAAAAGTTGCTTTGGAGTCTTTTTTTGATAGGTGCAGAATAATAAGAAAGGTGTTATAATATCTTGCATGAGTGGCAATTATTCCAGTAGATATATTGCGGGGCAGAAGAATCTTCTGCTTTGGGGAAATGGAAGATTGCAGACGAAAGGAGAACATAGAAATTCATGAGTGTAAAAGACTTAAGTGCTTACGAATTAGTAAAGGAAGAAGATTTAAAAGGGATCAAATCCCACGGAATGCTGTTAAAGCATAAGAAGAGCGGGGCAAGGATCTTACTGATAGAAAATGATGATGACAACAAGGTATTCAATATCGGATTCCGTACACCGCCGTCAGACAGTACCGGAGTACCACATATCATGGAACATTCCGTACTGTGTGGATCTAAGAATTTCCCGGCGAAGGATCCGTTCGTAGAACTGGTAAAGGGTTCACTGAATACATTTTTAAATGCAATGACTTATCCGGATAAGACGGTTTACCCGGTAGCAAGCTGTAATGATAAGGATTTCCAGAATCTGATGCATGTATATATGGATGCGGTATTCTATCCGAATATTTATCAGCATGAAGAGATCTTCCGTCAGGAAGGCTGGAGCTACAAGATGGATTCTCTGGAAGATGATCTGGCTTACAACGGTGTTGTATATAATGAGATGAAGGGAGCATTCTCTTCACCGGAAGGTGTGCTGGACAGAGTGGTATTGAATACACTGTTCCCGGATACCTCATATGCGAACGAATCTGGCGGGGATCCGGAAGTGATTCCGGAACTTACGTATGAGCAGTTCCTGGATTTCCACAGAAGATATTATCATCCGTCAAACAGTTACATTTACCTGTATGGAAATATGGACATGGAAGAAAAATTAAACTGGCTGGATCAGGAATATCTGAGCAAATTCGACTATGCGCCGGTAGATTCCAAGATCCGCTATCAGGAACCATTTGATAAAGTAATCGAAAAAGAGATGCCATATTCCATAGCAAGCGATGAATCAGAAGAGGATAATACTTACATTTCTTACAATAAAGTCATTGGAACAAGCCTGGATGAGAAGCTGTATCTGGCATTTGAAGTATTGGATTATGCATTGTTATCTGCACCGGGAGCACCGCTTAAGAGAGCACTTACGGATGCCGGGATCGGAAAAGACATTATGGGATCGTATGACAACGGAATTTACCAGCCGATCTTTTCTGTCATTGCGAAGAATGCGAATGTAGAACAGAAAGAAGCATTTGTGAAAGTAATCGAGGATACATTAAAAGATATTGTTGAAAATGGAATGGATAAGAAAGCTCTCGAAGCCGGAATCAATTATAATGAGTTCCGTTACAGAGAGGCGGATTTCGGAGGTTATCCGAAGGGACTGATGTACGGACTGCAGATTATGGACAGCTGGTTATACGATGACGAAAAACCATTTATCCATATCGAAGCGCTGGATACATTCGAGTTCTTAAAGGCACAGGTCGGAACAGGATATTATGAAGAACTGATCCGCAAATATCTGTTAGAGAATACGCACGGTGCGATTGTGCTGATCAAGCCGGAAAAAGGACGTACTGCAAGAATGGACAAAGAACTTCAGGAGAAGTTACAGGCATACAAAGAAAGTCTTACAGAAGAAGAAAGAAAAGAACTGGTAGAGCGTTCCAATGCATTAGAGGCATATCAGTCAGCACCGGATGCAGTAGAAAATCTTGAGAAGATCCCGGTTCTTTCAAGAGAAGATATTTCAAAAGAGATTGAGCCGATCATCAATGAAGAAAAAAGAATCGCAGATGTACCGGTAGTTTACCATGAGATTGAGACAAATGGCATCGGATACGTGGATGTGTTATTCGATATGTCAGGTGTGGAAGAAGCAGATCTTCCGTATGTCGGAATCCTGCAGGGAGTACTTGGAGTCATTGATACCGAGAATTATAAGTACGGAGAACTCTTTAATGAGATCAACGTGCATACCGGCGGTATCGGAACATCACTGGAACTGTATACAGACATTTCCAAAGTGCCGGAAAAAGAATTCAAAGCAACATTTGAAATCAAAGGAAAGGCATTATATCAGAAGCTGCCAGTCGTATTCCGGATGATGGAGGAGATCCTGACACGTTCGAAACTGGGAGATACCAAGAGAATCAGAGAGATTCTTGCAATGCAGAAGTCAAGACTTCTTATGAAATTCCAGTCTTCCGGACATACAACAGCAGTGCTTCGTGCGATGTCTTATGCATCTCCGTCATCTAAGTTAAAAGACATGACAAGCGGTATCGAGTTCTATGATAAGATCGCTTATATCGAGGAACATTTTGAAGAAGAAAAAGACGTATTGGTACAGAAGCTTCAGATGCTGGCTCATAAGCTGTTCCGTGCAGACAATATGATGATCAGTTACACGGCTGCAAAAGAGGGCCTGAACGGCATGGAAGAGCTGGTAGAAGGTCTGAAGGAAGCAATGTTCGAAGATCCGGTGGAAGATACCAGATGCGTACTGCACTGTGAGATGAAGAATGAAGGATTCAAGACTGCTTCCAAAGTTCAGTATGTGGCAAGAGTCGGCAACTTTATTGATAACGGGGCAGATTATACAGGTGCATTGCAGATCTTAAAGGTGATCTTAAGCTATGATTACCTGTGGCAGAATATCCGTGTCAAAGGCGGCGCTTATGGCTGCATGAGCGGATTCAGCCGTACCGGAGAAGGATATTTTGTATCTTACCGTGATCCGAACCTGGAAAGAACAATGGAAGTCTATGAAGGCATCGCAGATTATCTGAGAAACTTTACTGTCAGTGACCGTGACATGAACAAATATATTATCGGAACCATGAGTAACATTGACCAGCCGATGACACCGTCTGCAAAAGGAGACCGTTCGTTTAATCTGTACATGAATAAAGTCAGTGCAGAGACAATCAAGAAAGAGCGTCTGCAGATCCTTGAGGCAGGACAGGAAGATATCCGGAAACTGGCGGATGTCGTAGAGGCAGTGATGAAAGCCGAACAGGTCTGCGTGATCGGAAGCGAAGAGAAGATAGAAGAAGCAAAAGATATGTTTAAAAATGTGACGACATTTTAGTTGTCTTCAACAGATAAAAGAACAGGAGAAAATATGAAAAGGGATTATAAATCAGGATTCGTAACATTGATCGGTCGTCCAAACGTTGGAAAATCAACACTGATGAACCAGCTGATCGGACAGAAGATCGCGATTACATCGAATAAACCACAGACGACACGTAACCGTATCCAGACCGTACTTACAACAGATGACGGTCAGATTGTGTTCGTGGATACACCGGGAATCCATAAAGCAAAGAACAAGCTTGGGGAGTATATGGTCAATGTGGCAGAACGTACATTGAATGAAGTTGACGTGGTGCTCTGGCTGGTAGAGCCGACAACATTTATCGGAGCAGGTGAACAGCATATCATCAGCCAGCTTAAGAAAGTAACGACACCGGTTGTACTGGTCATCAATAAGATAGACAGTGTAAAGAAGGAAGATGTTCTTCCGGCCATCGCTGCGTACAAAGATGTCTATGACTTTGCAGAAATCGTTCCGGTATCTGCGAGAAACGGTGACAATACCGATGAGCTTGTAAAAGTGATCATGAAATACCTTCCGTACGGACCACAGTTCTATGATGAAGATACCATTACAGATCAGCCGGAGCGTCAGATTGTGGCCGAACTGATCCGTGAAAAAGCACTGCACTGCCTGCAGGAAGAGATTCCGCACGGTATCGCAGTTGCCATTGACAGTATGAAAGTCAGAAATAAAGTGATGCACATCGATGCAACAATTATCTGTGAGCGCGATTCACACAAGGGGATAATTATTGGTAAAAAAGGAAGTATGTTGAAAAAGATCGGAAGTACTGCACGTTATGAGATCGAGAAAATGCTAGATCAGCAGGTCAATCTCAAGCTCTGGGTCAAAGTAAAGAAAGACTGGAGAGACAGTGAATTCCTGATGAAAAATTTTGGATACCGCGAAGATGAATAAAAAGCAGTGCCCATGGGAGAACCTAATCTTAGAGCATTAAAAAATATGCCCTGGCAAAGGATGAGGTGATCATATGGAAGAGTACTGGGACAGATTCGTCGCATCAGGTAAGATAGAAGATTATCTGTATTATAAAGGTATGAGTATCTGTGAGGAGACGATAAACAGATACAAAGAAGGAGATACAATTGGTAAATCAGATTACACTGACTGGCATGATACTGACAGCAGCACCGATAGGTGAATATGACAGACGAGTGGTAATACTGACCAGAGAAAGAGGGAAAATCTCGGCATTTGCACGTGGTGCAAGAAGACCGAACAGTGCACTGATGGGAGTGACGAGCCCTTTTTCATTTGGAGAGTTTACTGTATATGAGGGGCGGACATCTTATACGCTGGTGTCGGCCTCTGTTTCCAATTATTTCCAGGAATTGCGTACGGATGTGGAAGGTGCCTATTACGGATTCTATTTTATGGATCTGGCCGGGTATTATGCAAGAGAAGCGAACGATGAGACCGAGATGCTGAAGCTTCTGTATCAGACGCTCCGGGCACTGACGAACATACATATCCCGAATGAACTGATACGGTGCATTTACGAATTGAAGACCATTACCGTGAACGGGGAAGGTCCGCAGGTGATGGAATGTATCATGTGCGGGGATAAGGAGCGGGAAAAAGTATTTAGTATACGGAGAGGCGGCGTGATATGCACGCAGTGTGCCGGCTATATTTCCGATGGAATCCGGCTGCTTCCGTCGACATTATATACATTACAGTACATCGTATGTTCCCCGGTTGAGAAATTATATACTTTCGTTGTAAAAGAAGATGTGCTTGGAGAACTAAAGAATCTGACGAAAGCGTATCTGGATGAATATCTGGGAAAACGCTTCAAATCATTGGAGATATTGGAAACAATTGTACGATAAGGCTTGAAAACAAAGAGGGCAGACGCTATAATTAAATTCAATTACGAATATTTTGAGAAGGTGAGGATGAAAAAATGGCAGAAAAGACTATGGATAAGATCGTTTCATTGGCGAAAGCAAGAGGATTTGTATATCCGGGATCTGAGATCTATGGCGGGCTTGCGAATACATGGGATTATGGTAATCTCGGAGTAGAATTGAAAAACAATGTAAAAAAAGCATGGTGGAAGAAATTCATTCAGGAATCTCCGTTCAATGTAGGTGTGGACTGTGCGATCCTTATGAACCCACAGACATGGATCGCAAGTGGACATCTCGGAGGATTCAGTGACCCTCTGATGGATTGTAAACAATGTCACGAGCGTTTCCGTGCGGATAAAGTCATCGAAGATTATTGTGCAGAGAATAACATCGAACTGGATGGTGCGGTAGATGCATGGACACAGGAGCAGATGAAGAACTTTATCGATGAGAATCAGATTCCATGTCCGACATGTGGAAAGCATGACTTTACAGATATCCGTCAGTTCAACCTGATGTTCAAGACATTCCAGGGAGTAACAGAGGATGCGAAGAATACGGTATATCTCCGTCCGGAGACTGCACAGGGTATCTTCGTAAACTTCAAGAATGTACAGCGTACCTCTAGAAAGAAACTGCCATTTGGTATCGGACAGATCGGTAAATCATTCCGTAATGAGATCACACCGGGTAACTTCACATTCCGTACCAGAGAGTTCGAACAGATGGAACTGGAATTCTTCTGCAAACCGGACACAGACCTTGAATGGTTTGATTATTGGAAGAAGTTCTGTCTGAACTGGCTGTCTGCATTAGGACTGAAAGATGATGAAGTACGTTACCGTGATCATGATAAAGAAGAGCTTTCTTTCTACAGTAAAGCAACAACAGACGTTGAGTTCTTATTCCCATTCGGATGGGGAGAACTGTGGGGAATCGCTGACCGTACAGATTACGACTTAACACAGCATCAGAATGTATCCGGACAGGATCTGACATACTTTGATGATGAGACAAAGGAAAAATACATCCCATACGTTATCGAGCCGTCACTCGGTGCAGACCGTATGGTACTTGCATTCCTTTGCAGTGCTTATGATGAAGAAGAGATCGGAACAGAGGAGAAGCCTGATACACGTACGGTTCTTCATTTCCATCCGGCACTGGCACCGGTTAAGATCGGTGTGCTTCCGCTTTCTAAGAAGCTGAATGAAGGCGCAGAGAAAGTATTTGCACAGTTAAGCAAGAAATACAACTGCGAATATGATGACCGAGGAAATATCGGAAAACGTTACCGTCGTCAGGACGAGATCGGAACACCATTCTGTGTAACATACGATTTCGATTCTGAAGAAGACGGAGCAGTAACTGTCCGTGACAGAGATACCATGGAACAGGAAAGAATCAAGATTGAAGATCTGGATGCTTACTTTGAGAAGAAATTCGAGTGGTAAGAATCAGAAAATTGAAGCATAAGAGATAAAACAAGAGACCGTGGAATCGGCTATGTATGCCAAAGTGCATGCATGGCGGTTTCACGGTCTTTTGTTATGTTATAGGAAATTACTCCGTAATGTTCCTATAACATAACAAAGCCCTTCGGGCAGGATCGCACTGCGGCGGAGAGGAATTATGTCGCTGAAGCGACCCGCCGCAGGCGGAGAATCCTGCAAGC
>ENA-OQDC01001094-OQDC01001094.1-human-gut-metagenome-genome-assembly--contig:-NODE-1094-length-15270-cov-4.164829_pt1 | contig 15270 bp, 17 predicted proteins | sample MGYA00242770_ERZ504601 | MGnify/ENA primary metagenome ERZ504601 (study PRJEB26092, sample SAMD00036305) | human gut metagenome | host: Homo sapiens | study: EMG produced TPA metagenomics assembly of...
TCCGGCAGTGGCGGCGGTAACGGCAGCGGCCACGGCACAGGCAACGGCAGCGGTACAGGCAGTGGCAGCGCGGTGGCAGCGGCAACGCTTCTGTTGCAGTTATGCCGCGTATATCCGCAAGATTGATCCTGTATACCCTGCTGCAGAACGCAATGCAGGCATCACCGGTTCAGGCGTTGTACGCCTTCTGGTCAATAGCCAACGGTACTGTTGATGAGGTTACCCTCGTAAGCTCCAGCGGTAACGCTAACCTCGACCAGGCAGGTATCAATGCCGCTTATAAATGGCGCTTCACCAGCGCTGTCGGTACTAACGGTCAAAGGTTCGCTGCTATTTGCGCTTACCCTTCACCTTCAGACTGAGATAATTAAAACCTGTTAGCTGAAAAATTCAGCTAACAGGATTTTTTTTGTGCTTCAAATATTAAATTTACTTTTCTTGCTGACCTTCCGTCAGATAGGTCCAGCCGTTCTCCTGACGCACCTTGCCCTCTTTCATCAGATGGCCCAACGCACGCTTGAAGGCAGCTTTGCTGATACCAAACTTCTGCTTGATAATCTCCAGCGGCGTAGAATCGCAGTAAGGCATGCTGCCATTGCGCTTCACCAGGAAATCATAGATATCCTGAGCATCCGCAACAAGTGCATTCTCCTTCTGCAGACGCATAGAAACGTTAATACGTCCATCCTCGCGCAGATAGGTTACACGGCAGGTAACCTCCTGACCGAAGTCAAGTCTGCCACCGGGCACTTCACTGCGATGCAGGAAGGCAATAAAGCGCTGGTTAGTGAAAAGAAAGAAGCCTTCCGGCAGAATGTTGTAAATCGTACCGGTAACCTTATCACCGATTTTCAATCCTTCTGCAGGCTTAGAGGCTTTCACCATATCCTCTTCTACACGCATCGTCACAGCCTGACGGCCGCTCTTATCGCGATACAGCCTTACCCATACGAGCTGACCGGGGTTTACATGGCCGCGCATCTGGCTATAGGGCAGGAAAACGCCACGCTCTGCACCGATATCAACGAAGCCACCGTCACGGGTAACGCTCAGCACACGTACATAGCCTAATTGGCCTTCACGCATCTTCGGCAGCTTCATGCTGGCCGTCAGACGCTTGCTGGGATCAAGATAAAGATATACCTTTACCTCGTCACCAATATTAACCTCAGAGGTCTGCTGCAGCTTATGCAGCATGATATCGTCAGAGGTATTACCGGTGCCTGCGTCAAGGAATGCGGCATTTTCGTTCGCACGCACAACCTTTAAACTGACTACATCACCGGGACGGTATTTCGTATTGTTAGTAACAACAGGAGCCTTTTTGGCTCTGCTGAATTTTTTATTATCAATCATCCGTATTCTCCACAAAGCTTTCAGACGGAGCATCTGCCCACAGCTGTTCTAAATTATAAAAATCGCGTTCTTCCTCCAGGAAAACGTGAGCAACAACATCACCGTAATCCAACAGTACCCAACGTGCGTCGGCATAGCCTTCCTTGTGAGTAGGATGCACGCCTGCTTCTGCCAGCTTATCTTCGATATTATCAGCAATTGCCTTAACAAGAGTGCTGTTGCCGGCACTGCAGATAACATAAAAATCGGTAACGGGAGATAAGCCTTCCATATTTAATAAAAGTATATCCTTTGCTTTTTTGTCATTGGCCGCAGCCGCAATTTTTTGTGCAATGTCTTTAGTTTCCATTAAACATCCTCCTTAATTATTGCTTGCCTTTTCAGCAAGCTTTGCTTCTTTTTCCAATTCATCTCTATCCTTAGGCTGCAGATGCTCCTTCGGCTCTTCTTCTGCTTCTGTTGCGGTATCTTCCTCATCTTTAAGATAAGGTATCCCCAGCTCATCCAAGGATTTGTTTACATCAGCCTGCTCGGCATTCCAATAGCTTACACCTAAGCTATCGTCAAATTTGCCATAAAGCATGCAGCTGCGCAGCTTATCATCGCCAAACAGTTTAAAGCTGTTGGCAGCCTTAAGCATCGTCAAGGTATTAAGATCTGTTTCTACATATTTGTCCAGCGTTGCCAGCAGACTGCTTATTTTGCCCACATTTTGCACTGAAAACATCTGCTCAGCGGCTGCTTTCAGAAATTTTTGCTGTCTTTGCACGCGTCCGATATCACCAAGCTCATCCTTGCGGAAGCGCACATATTTACCGGCAGTTTCACCATCCATATGCTGATAGCCATGCTTGATATCAATAACCAAATCAGCATAAGGATCCTCGTAATACATATCCTTGTCTACGTAAATATCTACGCCGCCGATTAAATTTACGACATCAATAAAGCCGCGCCAGTTTGCCAACGCATAATAATGGATAGGTACACGCAGCAGATTAGCAACAGTCTGCTTTGCCATCACAGCTCCGCCATAGGCATAGGCTGCATTAATCTTCTCCGGATCCTTGTGTCCCGGAAGTATTACCTTCGTATCACGCGGAATAGATAAAACCGCTACCTTATTATTCTGCGGATCAAAGCTCAGCAGAATAATCGCATCTGTACGCTTAGGCTCGCTTTCCGCTGCTTCGCTGTCACCATCATCAATGCCCAGCAGCAGAACGTTGATGCGTTCATTGAGCTTCTGGTCATCACGTATTTTATCATCTGCCGCAGTTACGCTTACATGCGGCGGATTGATAAAATTGTTATAAATCCAGCAGGTTCCGAAAAAAAGTGCTGTTCCTAAAAGACCTGCAAAAAGCAGTAAGCAAAGCAATCTTCCCCAGCGAAACTTACGCCTGGTGCGACGTTTTGCCGGCTGCTGTTGATTATTATTATCTTCCATACTTGCCCTGCCTATTTGTTATCTGATTTCTGCGCCAGCATCAGCTCATTATAACCGTCAATGCAATGCGGATGAATTAATTGTCCGCCTGCAAGCAGATATTCAATAGTATTGCTGTAGGCCTTAAGCATTGCTTTATCAAGGCTTTTATGTGCCAGCTTGCGCAAATCCTCTATCCCCGGGAAATCTCTTCCCGGCTCAATCATATCTGCCAAAAATACAACCTTTGCCAAATCCGTCATGTGGGCAGCACCGGTTGTATGCTGCGAAATACCTTCCAGAATTTCCTTATCGGTTACACCATACTTGGTCTGCGCATAGTATACACCTAATTTAGCATGCAGCAAAATCGGCTGGTTGCGTTCTACATCATCAATAGCAATTCCCAGTACATCTGCCTTCGCCGCACTTTCTTTGCTGGCAACCTCACGGCCGCAATCATGCAGCAGCGCACAAATCGCTATTTTTTCTTCCGGCAGCTTATGTGACTTTGCCAGTTCCAAAGCGGTTTCGTAAACGTGTACGGAATGTTTATAACGCTTCGGCGGCAAGGAAGCCTGCAAAAGCTGTTTCATTTCGTCTATTGTCATCATTTCTGCTTCATCCCTGCCTTTGATATAAATTGTGAGCATTGATATATTGCTCCACAGCCCGCGGCACTAAGCCTGCCAGGCTCGCTCCTTCATGTAGCCTTGTCCTTATTTCGGTAGATGAAATATCATATTCGGGTGTATGCAGCAGCATAATTCTTTCTGCGGCAGCAGCGCCCAAATGATGTACTACCTCCTCCATCACGCCTTCGTAGCCAGGTCTGCCAGCAGCTACAAAGGTTGCCAGCTGCAGCATTTCGTTGATAGAATTCCATGTATGCAGCTGAGCCACCGAATCAGCTCCGATAATAAAATAAAGCTCCTTATCCGGATATATCTGCCGCAGCTCACGCAGGGTATCTATCGTATAGGATACGCCGCTACGCCGCAGCTCCATATCCGACACGGTAAAATGCGGATACGGCTTTACCGCCAGCTCAGTCATCACATAGCGATGCTCTGCCGGCGCATAATCCTGTCCTACCTTATGTGGTGGTACAAAAGCTGGGATAAAAATAATTTGTTCCAGTGCAATACGTTCGTAAACAGCTTCAGCAATACGCAGATGCCCTATATGAATAGGATCAAAGGTCCCGCCTAAAATACCAAGTCCCTTTCCCGTCACAGTCATCCTCCTTGCTCAACACTTTTCTATTATTTTATTATATCAATCACTCAGCATTTGTACAACCTTCTGCAGCAGAATTATTATCGCAATAAGCAATAAAATTCCCTTTGTACGGTCTTTGAAATCAAAAACAGTTTTAGGCCTTCTCAGATAATCTGAAAAGGCCTGCAAGTAATCTTTAAATGTAGGGGGTTTAGGTTCTCGTTTTGTCATTTTTACTCCAATTTTAGAGATAAAGTGAAGAGAACCACTCTTCACTTTATCATATTATTTTACTCGTATCTCAAAGCATCAATCGGGTCAAGCAGTGCTGCCTTACGTGCCGGATAAATTCCGAAGAACAAGCCGATGCCGACCGAAAAGATTACTGCGATAACAATCGCCCAGACGGAAATAACTGTATTCCAGCCTGCCATACTGCTGATAATGCAGGAAGCACCGATACCAAGCATTACACCTAAGGTGCCGCCGATAATACCTATTACCATGGATTCAACCAAGAACTGCAGCAGGATATTATTATATGTTGCACCCAAAGCCTTGCGGATACCAATCTCACGCGTACGCTCTGTTACAGACACCAACATAATATTCATAATACCGATACCGCCGACCAAAAGACTGATAGCAGCAATGCAGCCGAGAAGTATCGTAATATTGTTAGCCGTCGACATCATAGTTTCCATAATCTGCGCCATGTTGCCCACGGTAAAATCATCGTTAGCGCCCTCTTTAATCTTGTGACGTGTACGCAGCACCTGTTCTACATCGGCCTGCACATCATTAATAACGTTTTCATTCTCAGCCTGTACCGCGATGCGTTGTACATTCGTAATACCCATCATACGATTCTGTGCCGTAGTCAGAGGAACATAAACCACGTCGTCTTGGTCCATGCCCATGCTGCCCTGACCCTTGCTTTTCAAAACACCGATAACCTGAAACGGCGCTTTATTAATACGCATAATCTTACCAACAGGACTTCCCTCAGGGAACAGACTGTCAGCAACAGTCTTACCGATAACTGCTACTCTGCCGCGGCTTATGAGGTCACGATCGTTTAAAACGCGTCCGTCCTCAACCTCCAGACTGGAAATGGTAAAGTTGCTCGGAGTTGTACCCTCAACACGGCTGGTCCAGTTCTGGTTACCTGCAACCATCTGATAGCTTCTGTTGACACTGGCCGAAATGTTGGCAATACCATCAACCTGCTTCTCGATAGCCTGCATATCATCATACGTCAGCTTAACGCCTTCACCGGCCGCCAGACGCGCGCCACTGGCAGTACGGCCGCCGGAGGTAATAATCAGCAGGTTACTGCCCAATTTAGAGATATTGTTCTTAACATTCTCCTTCAGGCCAAAGCCCAGGCTGACCATTGCAATAACGGCGCCAACGCCGATAATAATACCCAAAAGAGTCAGGAAGGTGCGCAGCTTATTGGAAACCATGCCCTGCAAAGCCATTTTAATGCTTTCATTCAACATAAATATCTACCTTCCTTTATCAGCTCTGCGTACCGTCGCGCATCTGCTGCAGCTCCTTGGCAGCATAATCAGTCTTACCGCCGCTGCGTTCATCACTTACCAGCTGTCCGTCGCGCATTACCAGAATACGCTTCGTCTGCTCGGCAATATCCGGTTCATGGGTAACCATAACCACCGTCTTGCCGCTTTCATTCATTTTCTTAAAGATATCCATAATCTCGTAGCTGGATTTGGTATCAAGATTTCCTGTAGGCTCATCGGCCATAATAATCGCCGGGTTATTGATTAAGGCTCTGGCAATGGCTACACGCTGACGCTGACCACCGCTCATCTCCATAGGCTTATGCTCCAGCCTGTCGCCCAGGCCAACAGCCTCCAATGCCTTCTTAGCGCGCTCCATGCGCTCTTCCTCGTCTACACCGGCATATACTAACGGCAATGCTACATTCTCCTGCGCAGTCAGCTTAGCCAGCAGATTGAAGTTTTGGAAGACAAAGCCTATCTTCGCATTACGCGTATGCGCCAGCTCATCGTCATCATAACCGGCAATCTCTTTGCCATCAAGAAAATACTCGCCGGAGGTCGGTCTGTCCAGACAGCCGAGAATATTCATCATCGTAGATTTACCGCTGCCGGAAGGCCCCATAATAGAAGTAAATTCACCTGGTTCTATCTTCAGATTTACGTGATAAAGCGCGTGTACCACGCTGTCACCCATCTGATAGGTTTTCATAATATCTTTTAATTCGATAACAGACATAAAGCTAACGCCTCCTTAGTGCATCGGCGGTGGGCCCATTCTGTTACTGCTCTGCTTGCTGACAGCCTTCTTCACCAGCAGCTTGTCACCAATGCTGAGACCGGTTGCCGTAACTGCTACTTCGCTGTCACTCGTCAGGCCAAGCTTTACATCTACATCACGTGTTTCCTTAGTCTTCTCGTTATATACCTTGACGTAACGGCGACTGCCTTCACTATAAATGCAGTTTAAAGGCACAATCGTTACATCATTAGCTTCGTTGATAATAATATCGGTTCTTGCTGTCATAGTCGGCAGCAGCTTGCCCTTAGCATCGTCAACAGTAACATAAACCTTATAATAGATAACATTATTTTCCGTAGTTGCACTGCGGGAAATCAAGCGTACCTTACCGGTAAAGGTTTCGTTAGGATAAGCGTCGACAGTAAACTTTACCTTCTGTCCGTCCTTCACCTGACCGATATCGGATTCATCGACAAGTGCTTCAATCTCCATATTATCAAGCGTTGCCACAGACATAATAACCTGCGGTGTGCTGATACCGGAGCTGATAGTCTGGCCAACCGGCGTAGGCTTACCGATAATGTAACCGGAAATCGGTGTAGTAATAACAGTATCATTAACATCAGAAGCAGCCTTTTCATAGTTGCTCTTGGCTACAAGATAATCTGCTTCCACGCTGTCAAAGGTTGATTGGCTGATAGCACCGCGGTTCAGCAGGTTCAGATTACGCTCATAGTTAGCCTGGGCATTATCAGCTGGCCTGCATCTGAGCCAGCGTTGCGTTCAAAGATGTTGCATCAAGGCGCACCAGTACGTCACCGGCGTGACATGCTGGTTTTCTTTAACCAGTACCTCAACAATTCGTCCGGTAATCTTAGAGCTGATATCAACATTATCCTGTGCGCTCAAGGCGCCGGTAGCCGAAATAGTTTCTACAATATTACCATTTTTTTACTTCGCCCATCTTAACAGCAGCAGTAGAAACCTGCGTGCTTTGATAATATTTATAGCCACCATAGCTGCCTGCGAGCAAAATCGCAGCTGCTACGAGGATATATTTATTCTTTTTCACGAAACTCATCATTTTGCATCCCTCATTATTAAATATATTCCTTTACTATTATAACCTCTTACATCGTTTTTTGAGGTCAAAGCAAGTATTAGCAAAAAGATGTGGTTTTTTTTATGGCACCATTAACAAAATTCAACACATATGACAAAAACCCCCGTCACTTTCGTGACAGGGGTTGATTTGCAATTTTGACTGTCAAAGCATTTGTTGCTTTATCATTTTGAATCACCAGGCTGGCGAGAAAGTGCCAGAGGCAAGGAACGGATGCCGCAGGCGTACTTCTGGTACGTCAAGGCATTTGCGATGAAGCATATGGTGCTTTATTCGTCTTTTGTTCCAATCACCAGGCTGGCGAGAAAGTGCCAGAGGCGAGGAACGGATGCCGCCGGCGTACTTCTGGTACGTCAAGGCATTTGCGATGAAGCATATGGTGCTTTATCGACAGACTGGAATTATTTGCCGGGGGAAGAACGGCCAAACCATCGGAATAACGATCAGGGACACGATGAAGCATACGATTACGAGACCGCAACCAGCTTTCAGGTAGTCCATGAATCTGTATCCGCCAGGACCGAGTACCAGAGTGTTCGGAGGAGTACCTACCGGAGTTGCGAATGCGCAGGATGCTGCAACAGCGATAGCCATCAGAACTGCTTTCGGGTCAGCGCCCAGGTTTTGGGAAATTGCAATACCGATCGGGCACAGCAGAGCTGCGGATGCGGTGTTGGACATGAACTGAGTCAGACCGCAGGACAGGATGAACAGTACACCGGTTACAACCAGCGGAGAAGGAGCGCCGCCCATCAGGCCAACAGTCCATTCAGCGATGAGTTTACCAGCGCCGGTTTTATCCATAGCGGAGGATACAGGCATCATGCCAGCGAACAGGAAGATGGTTACCCAGTCGATGGAAGCATAAGCTTGTCTTTCAGTCAGGCAGCCGGTCAGTACGCACAGCAGAGCGCCGATGATAGCAGCCATTTCCAGGGATACGCCCGGGATACCAACAGCCATTACCAGGATTACGCCCAGCAGGATAACGCCGGAAACCATTTGTTTAGATCTGGAAATTTCGTTAGCTTCTACTTCTTGCTCGATTTCTTGGTCAGCATCAAGTTGTTTGTTCGGGAGCAGATATTTGCCCAGGAACATCATGTAGAGCATACCAGCGATAGAGATAGGAACACCGATCCAAGCGAATTCGAAGAAACCGAACGGCTCGATACCAGCAGCATTCATTGCACCTACTGCAATGATGTTCGGCGGGGTACCTACCATGGTGATGATACCGCCCCAACCGCAAGCGAATGCCAACGGCATTAACTGACGGGAAGCAGGAATTTTAGCTGCAGAGCAGATGCCCAGTGCAACCGGCAGCATGCAAGCTGCGGTACCGGTGTTGGACAGAACTGCGGACATTACAGTACCAACGATCATCAGACCGAACATCAGGCTGTTTTCGCTGGTGCCGCACATTTTAACTACGGTGTTACCAATTTCTTGAGCCAGGCCGGTGTAGAACATGGAAGCGCCTACAACGAACATACCTGCAAAAAGTACTACAGTGGAGTTGGACAGACCGCTGAATACTTGCTTAGCAGGGATCAGGCCTAACAGGCCGCATGCCACAGAGGCACCAATAGCAGTAACTGCGAGAGGAATAAGTTCAGTTACGAAGAATAATGCAACTACTGCCAAAAGAATGAGACATTTGATAGCTGGGGACATTGTTTTCCTCCTTAAAATAATAAAAATGTTTTGTTGTCTGTGTGTCACTATACACACTGAAGGTCATCAATAAAATAATTCAACAAGTTATCAGTAAGTTCTATCATTAAAAATTTATAGTACTTACATTTCCGACAATTCCTATGCTATTGAAGACTTAAAATAGCCTTTACTTACATAACTTACTTTATCGGCTTTTTCACTTACTTTAATTACTTAATTGTCAACAGTGTTAAGTTTAACACACTTCTGACAAATTTGCAAGCTTTTTTCATTTATTTTATTCCTGTGCTTTACATGTTTTTCTACTCAGCTTATTGTATATTTATACGTTATTTTGTTTGTTTATTATTCCGTTCTCTTGTACACTTTTTCATAAAAAATATGTCTGTATGCTCACCCTTAACATTACATATTTCTGCCGGTATGTTCCCTACTTTGAACAACAAAAATTCCCCGCCACCTAAGTGACGGGGATTGATTTGCTTGTAAGCGTCTAACCTAACAAATTATTTGCCAGGGAAGAACGGCCATACCATCGGGATAACAACCAGAGATACTACGAAAGCTACCAGAACCAGGCCGGTACCAGCTTTTACATAGTCCATGAATTTGTATCCGCCAGGGCCAAGTACCAGAGTGTTCGGAGGAGTACCTACCGGAGTTGCGAATGCGCAGGATGCTGCAACAGCGATAGCCATCAGAACTGCTTTCGGGTCAGCGCCCAGGTTTTTGGAGATTGCAATACCGATCGGGCACAGCAGAGCTGCGGATGCGGTGTTGGACATGAACTGAGTCAGGCCGCAGGACAGTACAAACAGTACACCAGTTACAACCAGCGGAGAAGGAGAGCCGCCCATCAGGCTAACAGTCCATTCAGCGATGAGTTTACCAGCGCCGGTTTTATCCATAGCGGAGGATACAGGCATCATGCCAGCGAACAGGAAAATAGTTACCCAGTCGATGGATGCATAAGCTTGTTTTTCAGTCAGGCAACCGGTCAGTACGCAAACCAGAGCACCGATGATTGCTGCCATTTCCAAAGTGATACCTTTAATGCCAAGAGCCATTACCAGAACAACTGCCAGCAGGATAACGCCGGAAACGATTTGTTTGGATTTGGAGGTTTCATTTGCTTCGATTTCTTGCTCGATTTCTTGGTCAGCATCGAGTTGTTTGTTCGGGAGCAAATATTTACCTACAAACATCATGTACAGCATACCAGCTACGGAAACCGGAACACCAATCCAAGCGAATTCGAAGAAACCGAAAGGCTCAAGACCAGCAGCGGTCATAGCACCGGTAGCGATGATGTTAGGAGGAGTACCTACCATGGTGATGATACCGCCCCAACCGCAAGCGAATGCCAACGGCATTAACTGACGGGAAGCAGGAATCTTAGCTGCGGAGCAGATACCGAGTGCTACAGGAAGTAAGCAAGCTGCGGTACCGGTGTTGGACAATACTGCGGACAGTACGGTACCAACGAGCATCAGGCCGAACATCAGGCTGTTTTCGCCTGTGCCGCACATTTTAACTACGGTATTACCGATTGCTTGTGCAAGGCCGGTGTAGAACATGGAAGCGCCAACTACGAACATGCCTGCAAACAGAACAACGGTGGAGTTAGACAGACCGCTGAATACTTGTTTTGCAGGAATCAAGCCTAAGAGGCCGCATGCGATAGCTGCGCCGGTAGCAGTAACTGCGAGAGGTATAAGTTCGGTTACAAAGAATAATGCAACTACTGCCAACAAAATAAGACATTTGATTGCTGGGGACATTTTATGTTCCTCCTTTTAAAATTAATTTATATACAATGCCGAGGGAGGCATTCTATATCAGCTATTAATATGTAGTTTTCAAAGAGCTTATGGAATTTGCTTATGTATTTTCTTGCATTTCCATGTACCTATTATAACACTATAAGCGTAAAATAAAAAGTTATTTTATTGAAAAATTTACATTATTAACGTAAATTGTGTTTTTCTGTTGCGTATTTCTATATTGTGTTTTATGTACACTGCTATCATGGTGTTTTATTTTTATACTTTTATATGCTTTTCCGGAATTAAGTTAAACTTTAAGTAAATGATTTTTGAAATGCATATGCCAGTTTTATCTGAAAATTATCTTAATTCTCTTTATAAAATTAAGCTCTGATAATTTATAGCATTCTGCTCTAAAGCCCATTGTATCAAGGGTTTGCGATTCATGCAATTTTTTTAGTACCTCCTATAAGTTATTTTTAACAGCTGGTGCTAATTTTACTTTTCGTATTAAATGTAATCCCACAGCGCATGTCCACTGATTGAGGACATAAAATCGCCATCTTTTTTGTTCATAATGTGACAGTTTAGGATTCCAGACAGCTTTCTAGGCAAAAATTAAGAGGACGCGCCTTGCAGCGCGTCCTCAGGGGAGTTTCAGTATAAATTATTTACCAACAGGACCGATCATAGCCAGCATGGTACCTGCAGCAACTGCAGTACCGATAACGCCTGCTACGTTAGGACCCATAGCGTGCATCAGCAGGAAGTTGGACGGATTTGCTTTTTGGCCAACAACTTGAGATACACGAGCAGCCATAGGAACTGCGGATACACCGGCGGAACCAATCAACGGGTTGGTCTTGCCACCGTCTACAATGCACATCAGCTTACCGAAGATAACGCCGGCAGCAGTACCACCGATGAAAGCAACCAGACCAAGGATGATGATCAAGATGGTCTGATAGTTCAAGAATGCATCAGCACTCATGGTCAGACCAGTACCGGTAGCCAGCATAATGGTTACGGTGTTCATCAGAGCATTTTGTGCGGTGTCGGACAGACGATCCAGGCAGCCAGCTTCTTTGAACAGGTTACCAAGCATCAGCATACCAATCAGAGCAGTTACGGAAGGTAACAGCAGGGAAATAACGATGGTGCACATGATCGGGAATGCAACTTTTTCGAAGTGAGAAACCGGACGCAGCTGCTCCATAACGATTTTACGGTCAGCTTCAGTGGTGAACAGTTTCATGATAGGAGGCTGAATCAGCGGAACCAGAGACATGTAGGAGTAAGCAGCAACTGCGATTGCACCTAACAGCTGAGGAGCCATTTTAGCAGCCAGGTAAATGGAAGTCGGGCCGTCAGCACCACCGATGATGCCGATAGCAGCAGCTTCTTGTACGGAGAAGCCAAGCATCATAGCGCCCAGCAGAGCTACGAATACGCCAGCCTGTGCAGCAGCGCCCAGGAGCAGGGTTTTCGGGTTAGCCAGCAGAGGACCAAAGTCGGTCATAGCGCCTACGCCCAAGAAGATCAGCGGCGGGAATACTTCGTGGTGAATACCGTACATGATAACGGACATAACACCAGGTTCTTCGAAACCGTTTTTAGGAATGTTAGCCAGAATACAACCGAATGCGATTGGGGACAGCAGCAAAGGCTCGAAGCCTTTAGCAATAGCCATATAAAGCAGAAGCAGACCAACGCAGATCATGATTACATGACCGCCTGTCAGTGCAGAGAAGCCGGAGTCTGCCCATACAGAAGACAAAGCAACAAAAAATGCCTCAAACATGTGAATTTTTCCTCCTTGTTTCCCTTAATTGGGATGTTATAAGTGCAAATAAGCTCCACAATAATGCTACAACACTTTCATTTTAACTGTATCACCACAGTCTCCCCTAGTCTACCTGTGGTCTGCTTGGCGAAGCAAGCAGAACATCAGAAAATGTCATTTCTTCTTATGAAGCTGCTTAAAGCAGCAGCACTGCTTTGAAACCTTTTTTCAGCTAAATCTTATTTAGCTTTGGTAGGATCGACTACCTGGATTAAACTCATCAACATGCCTAATCCGATTAGAACTCCAAAGACAATGGTCATGTTGATAATGGCAATCAGCCACGGATTTGTTGTTACAGGACCCACTGTTTATCACCTCTTCCTAAGATAATTAAAGGGGAACTAAGTTCTATAAGCAAGATGCTTATCTTACTTTAATAAGTATAAAGTTATATTTTTTTATCTTCTGTTGCACAGGCCACACTGTTTTCCGTCAAACAGTTACTTTATTTACATAATCGTTTCACTTTAACTTCTATACTATTTCAAAAGTTCATTAATCGTTTTTGTTGCCTGTGCAACAGATTGTCATTTTGAGTTTGCTAAAATAAATACTGCAAAGCAACAATTTAATATCCTCTCAGTTTTCAATTTGTCTTTAGAGAGATTGGGAGAATGCTGAAACGACTGCGAATTTAGTTTTGGCAATAAAAAATAACCAGCTGCGAACTGGTTATTTTTTTGCTTTCAAACAGGCACAGCCTAATGACTGTACGTCTATTTAAAGCTAAACAAAAGCAAAACCCATCCGGTAAAAATCGGACGGGCTTTACTTTTTTAGGGAGAGTTATCACAATGACTGTTTATTTAGCAACAGGGCCAATCATAGCCAGCATAGTACCTGCAGCAACTGCAGTACCGATAACGCCTGCTACGTTAGGACCCATAGCATGCATTAATAAGAAGTTTGCCGGGTTAGCCTTTTGACCGACAATCTGAGATACACGGGCAGCCATAGGAACTGCGGATACACCGGCGGAACCAATCAACGGGTTAGTCTTGCCACCGTCTACCATGCACATAATCTTACCGAATATTACACCGCCCCAGGTGCCTGCAGCAAAGGCAACCAAACCTAAGCAGATAATCAGGATAGTCTGATAGTTCAGGAAGGCTTCGGCACTCATGGTAAGACCGGTACCGGTAGCCAGCATGATGGTTACAGTGTTCATCAAAGCATTTTGTGCAGTATCGGACAGACGGTCCAGGCAGCCTGCTTCTTTGAACAGGTTACCAAGCATCAGCATACCGATCAAAGCTGTTACCGGCGGCAGCAGCAGAGAAATAACGATGGTGCACATAATCGGGAAAACGACCTTTTCAAATTTACTTACCGGACGCAGCTGCTCCATAACAATCTTACGTTCTCTTTCGGTAGTAAACAGCTTCATTACTGGCGGCTGAATCAGCGGTACCAGGGACATGTAGGAATAAGCTGCAACGGCAATAGCACCCAAAAGATGCGGAGCCATTTTAGCTGCCAGATAAATAGCTGTCGGGCCGTCAGCACCGCCGATAATACCGATAGCAGATGCTTCCTGTACAGTAAAGCCCAAAGCCATAGCGCCCATCAAAGATACAAATACGCCAATCTGAGCAGCAGCACCTAAAAGCAAGGTTTTAGGATTGGCAATCAGCGGACCGAAGTCGGTCATTGCGCCAACGCCCAGGAAAATCAACGGCGGGAATACTTCGTGGTGAATACCGTACATGATAACGGACATAACACCCGGCTGTTCGAAACCGTTTTTAGGAATGTTAGCCAGAATACAGCCAAAGGCAATTGGTGACAACAGCAAAGGCTCGAAACCTTTGCCTATAGCCATATAAAGCAGAACCAGACCAACGCCAATCATAATTACATTGCCACTTGTCAGAGCAGAAAAACCTGAGTCTGCCCAAACAGAAGCCAAAGCGACGATAAATGCCTCAAACATAGAATAATCCTCCTCTTGGCCCATATCGGGAAAATAAGTGCATTTTTTAATAGATCAGACAAGGAAAAAGTGCATCATTTGCTTCAATGCTTATTTCTAGTAGGGTCAACCAACTGAATCATACTCATGAGTACACCTAAAGCAATGAGCACACCAAAAACGATTGTCATGTTGATAATAGAAATCAGCCACGGATTAGTTGTTACGGAACCCATATAAATCACCCCTTCCAAATAAATTTAAATATAATATTTACCGCAATATGCTTCCGGATATTTGACTTCAAACACCCCTTTTTGCCTTGCTGAATTAAGTATAAAAATAATCCTACTGTTATTCCGTTGCTTATGTCACACATAATAAACGGACGGATCTTAGTTTACTTACAGATTATATTCGTTTTAAATTTGTTATTGTTATTAAAATTTAAAAGCATTTTTGTATTGAAAAGGATTAGTTTACTTATGTAACTTAAAAAGCAAGCTCTTTGAGCTTGCTTTTACAAATTCAGAATAACCATTAACTTCTATGCTATTATTTATAGTATAAAATTGAAACTATGCATTTTACTGCCTAACATCAGCTATCGAAAATTAAAACAGCCGCTCAAATCGAGCGGCGTTTTTCATAGCAGCATTAACAAGC